>Ga0247841_10000087_pt1 | contig 226727 bp, 181 predicted proteins | sample LaCruzMarch2015__2_FD_192410 | JGI IMG/M metagenome (GOLD analysis project Ga0247841, IMG submission 192410) | Freshwater microbial communities from meromictic Lake La Cruz, Castile-La Mancha, Spain - LaCruzMarch2015_18m | ecosystem: Environmental > Aquatic > Freshwater > Lake | place: Spain... | reverse complement strand
GTCACGCATCAAGATGCTTGAAAAGATCGACCTCGTAGAGGTAGATATGATGGATGAATCGGGGATTCGGTTCAGGTTTCCGCCGGCACCGCATTCGGGGAAGATCATTCTGGAGGGGAAAAAGCTGAACAAGGATTATCCGCAGCGACGCGTGCTCAATGACCTGACCTTTTCGGTGATTAAAAATGACCGGATTGCCTTTGTCGGGAAGAACGGGGAGGGTAAAACTACCTTGTCAAAGGTCCTGACCGGGCAGGTCGATTTCACCGGTGAATTAAAATTCGGGCACAATGTGGTCATTGGTTACTATGCGCAGAACCAGAGCGACTATCTTGATCCGGAAAAGACGGTATTTCAAACCATTGATGAAATAGCGGTTGGCGATATCCGTCCCAGGATCAAAGGCATCCTTGGCGGCTTTTTATTCAGTGGCGACGACATTGATAAAAAGGTGAAGGTGCTTTCTGGAGGGGAGAAGTCGAGGCTCTCCCTGGCCAAACTCCTGCTCACCCCGGCAAACCTGCTCATCCTGGATGAACCAACCAACCACCTCGACATGCATTCAAAAGATGTGCTGAAGAGCGCCCTGCTGCAGTACAATGGCACCCTGATCATCGTATCGCACGACCGCGATTTCCTGCAGGGGCTCACCAACCGCGTTTTCGAATTCAGGCATGGCATGATCAAGGAGTACATTGGAGACATTTACGATTTTCTTGAACAAAGGAGGTTGCGTACATTGAGCGAACTCGAAGCAACCCAGAAGAAGGCAGCAGCCCTCGCATCCGAAGATACAGTTTCACAAAACAAAGTCAATTGGGAAAAGCGAAAGGAGAATGAAAAGGAGATCAGGAAGGTGAAAACCCAGATTGGAAAGTGCGAAGCGGAGATTGAGCAGATGGAGGCCCAGCTGAAGATAAAGGAGGGGATGATGGCTGCGCCTGAAAAGTACCAGAAAGAGATACAGAATGGCAGCCTCTATTCAGGTTATGAAGAGGTTAAACGTGATCTGGCTCGTGAAATGAAACGATGGGAAGAACTCAACTACGAACTTGACATTCTGGAAGGATAAGACGAATGACGAGTGACGAATGACGAATTAGCGTTCTCTTCCAAGCATTTCCTGCATGAGTCCGGTCATCTCTGCTGTTGTTTCAGGCTTTAATGGGATCGACCTGAAGATATCCATCGCCTTTTGGTGGTGAACCCCGATCTGATGCCGGGTGATTTCATCAATTTTCAGCTGCCTGTAGATGTCGATGATCCCTGCTATTTTTTCACCATTTTCAATTTCCTTATCGAAGAAATAATTGGTGAGGTTGATGCGCCTGTCCCCCCTGGCCAATTCAAAAGCCTTGATATACAGGAAGGTCTTTTTATTGGTCGCAATGTCGCCGCCGATCGCTTTCCCAAATTTACTGGAATCACCGAAGGCATCGAGGTAATCGTCCTGAAGCTGAAAGGCCAGGCCCAGCTCAATCCCGAAATCATATATTTTTTCAGCATACAGCGGATCGGCTTTGGCGAGGATGGCTCCCAGTTTGAGACTGCAGGCAATCAATACTGCGGTTTTCAGCCGGATCATCATCATATAATCATCGATGGTGACATCCTTCTGTGTTTCAAAATCCATGTCGTACTGCTGCCCCTCACAAACTTTCCGGGCCGTGTCGTTAAAAAGATCAAGCACCCTGGGCAACAGTTCCGGATCTGTTTTTGCCACATATTCATATGCCAGAACAAACATGGTATCGCCCGACAGGATGGCGGCATTGGTTCCCCATTTTTGATGCACGGTCGACCTGCCGCGCCGTAGCGGGGCATTGTCCATGATATCATCATGCAAAAGGGTGAAATTGTGAAAAATCTCCACCCCCATCGCGGGGAAAATGGCCCTGTCGGGATCACCCCCGAATAAATCACAGGACATCAGCACCAGCAACGGACGCAGACGCTTTCCTCCCTGATCGAGGGTATAGGAAATGGGCGCATACAATCGCAAGGGCTCATGCCCAAAGCCGGTTTTGGAAAAGGCCTCGCTGATGCTGTGCTGGAGTGATTGAAGGGATCGCATTGGTTAATCTGTCAGGTTGATCAGGTACTGTCCGTAGCCGCTTTTGAGCAGCGGCTGCGCTATTTTATTTAACTGTTCACGGTTGATGAACTTCATGCGATAGGCGATCTCTTCGATGCATCCGATCTTAAGACCCTGGCGGTTCTGAACCACCTCAACAAACTGGGATGCCTGTAAAAGGGATTCGAAGGTGCCGGTATCCAGCCAGGCAATGCCACGGCTTAACACACCCACCTTAAGTTTCCCCTGTTCGAGGTACCAGCGGTTCACATCGGTGATCTCGTATTCGCCACGGGCACTGGGCTTCATGTTCTTTGCCACTTCAATCACGGTGTTGTCGTAGAAATACAACCCGGGAACAGCAAAATTCGATTTGGGTTTAACCGGTTTTTCTTCGATGGACAGGGCTTTGAAGTTATGATCAAAATCCACCACGCCATAGCGCTCCGGATCGTTCACATGATAAGCAAAAACAACGCCACCCTCCGGATTGTTGTTTTCCTGGACCAGCTGGGAAAGCCCGTTTCCAAAGAAGATATTATCTCCGAGAACCAGGGCCACCTTATCCCGGCCAATGAAGGGTGCCCCGATCACAAAGGCCTGGGCGAGACCGTTGGGAACGGCCTGTTCAGCATAGGTAAATGAACATCCCAGCGATTTGCCATCCCCTAACAGTTGTCTGAAATGAGGAAGATCATGCGGGGTGGATATGATGAGGATTTCATTGATCCCGGCCATCATCAGGACGGAGAGCGGGTAGTAGATCATTGGTTTATCATAGATCGGCATCAGTTGCTTGCTCACTGCGAGCGTCAACGGATGAAGCCTTGTTCCGGCACCGCCTGCTAAAATAATTCCCTTCATGGTCTTTTTTTTAGTTGTATATATTCCGTCAAATTGGTTTTACTGTGATCCGGTTTCCCGGTGACTATCGTTTTTCCTCAAGGTCGATATCAGCATGATCTTCATAAATATCCATCAGTGGTTTCTCAAAGGCCCTGGTTGTGCTCCATTTATCCAGTGTCAGAAGGAGCGAGGGCAGAACAAGCATGTTGAGTAATCCGGCCACCAGCAAGGTAAAGGAGATCAGGAATCCCAGCGCCTGGGTGCCGCCAAAAGTTGAAAAGATAAATATGGCAAATCCAAAAAAGAGGATGGTGGAAGAATAGATCATGCTGTACCCGGTTTCTTTCAATGCTGAAATAACAGATGAAGGGATATTATGCCCGGTCTGTTTCAATTGCAGCCGGTACCGTGACAGGAACTGAATGGAATTATCAACTGAAATGCCAAGGGCAATGCTGAAGATCAGGATGGTAGATGGTTTTATGGGGATCCCGGTGAACCCCATCAGGGCGGCTGTCATAAGTTGGGGTATCAGGTTCGGAATCAGAGAGATCAGGATCATGCGCCAGGAGCTGAAAAGGAAGGCAAGGAGCGCCGCGATAACCACCACGGCGAGCGCAATGCTCTCCCAGAGATTCCGGATCAGGAATTGGGAGCCTTTTAAAAACACAACACTGGTCCCCGTAATTGTGACATTGTATTTTGCCGGGTTGAAGATGGAATCAATCTTGGGTTTAAGACTTTGCTGAATGCTGTCGATCTTTCTGATACCGACATTGGCCATCTGGATGCTGATGCGGGTGACCTGGTAGTTGGAATCGATGAAATTGTTGAGGATCGAACGTTTTTTTGATTTAAATGAGGGAATATACCCGGCCATAAAAGTCAGTTCATTGGAACTGGGGAGCGAATAATATTGGGTATCGCCGGCATAAAAAGCCTGCCGGGCTGTTTTGATAACCTCAACGAGTGACAAGGCCTTCGAAAGCTCTTTGTAACATTTCAGGCTATCCTGGAGGCGGTCAATTTTCTTCAGGGTAGCCAGGTTCATCACACCTTTTTTCTTCTTCGTGTCGACGATAATCTCCAGAGGCATGATGCCCTTGAAGTGTTTTTCGAAAAAGAGCATATCCTTGTAAACGGGATCCCGCTTGGAGATGTCATCAACGATGGTTCCGCTCGTCTTCAGCCTGAAGACACCGATCACACCGATAAAAATCAGGATGCCCATGGTGATATAAATCTGGTTGCGGCGGTTCTGAACATAAAAGACAGCCTTGTCAATCAATGATTTGGCCAGACTTTCTTCTATATGCTTCGTGTATTTTCCACGCGGAGGAGGGAGGAAGCTGAAGAAAATCGGCACCATGGTCAGGGAGAGGGCATAGATAACCATGATGCTGATGGCGGCAACCATGCCAAATTCGACCAGGAGTTTGTTGTTTGTAATGGTGAAAGCAGCAAAACCCGCAGCGGTGGCTGCATTGGTGAGCAGGTTGGCCACACCGATCCGCTGGATCACCCGTGTTAGCGCCTTCGCCTGGTTGTGGTGGTGGCTGTATTCATAATGATATTTATTCAGGATAAAAATACAGTTTTCAACAGCGATGACAATGACCAGGGGCGGGATGATGGAGGTTAACATGGTGATTTTGTACCCGAAAAGCCCCATCAGACCCAGTGCCCAAAGCACACTGATCATCACGATGACCATAGGAAATATCACCGCTTTGGACGATCTGAAGAAGATGAAAAGGAAAAAAGCCGAGATCAGCAATGCGAGCAGAACGAATAATTTTAGCTCAGACAGGAGCTTTTTAGCTATCAGGGTGTTTATGTAAGGCAGTCCTGAATAATGCGCTTCAATCTGCGACCTTGCAGAGAAGCGATCAACCATGGCTTTGATATCGGCGACGAGCCTGTCCCGTTCCTTCGAATAGATGGTGTTTTTATCAAGGGTCAGTGCGAAAAGATAGGCAGAGGTTGACCTGTTGTAGATCAGTCCTTCATAGAAAGGCAGGGAATGGATCAGTGTTTGGATCGAATCGAGTGCTGTTTGTGTAAGGGGTCTCGAAGGTGAAATGGGGAGGAACTCAAACTTTTTCAGTGAATCATTCTTGACCAGGTTATACAGCCGGGTAACAGACATGATGGCCGAAACGCCTTTGATGTTTTTTAAGGAATCGGTGAGATCATACACCGCATTAAAATTTGAAAGCCGGAAAAAATGCGGATCCACAATGCCTATGAACATCACGGTGCCGTCCTGGCCAAACTGCTTAATGAACTTCTGATAGGTGATGGAGGTGGAGTCGGTGGCCGGAAGAATGCTGGCATTCTGATACTGGATTTTGACCTTGGTCGCCTGGTAGCCCATAAAGGCCGTCATCAGTGCAATTACAATAAGTATCAGGATCCTGTTACGTAAGATGGTTCTAACCAGAAGATTCCACACAATCAGAGAATTTGGATTGCAAATTTAACAAATCATTCGTAGAATTTAAGAATCTCAGGTATCTTTGTAAAAGTAACAAGATAACAAAGAAACAAGGCGTTTTACTTATTACCCTGTTACCCTGTCACTCTGTCACCCTGTTACTATGGCGAATAAAATCCTCTTCATTGACTACGTTCATCCGCTCATCCGCGAGGAGCTGACCGGCATGGGATTTCATTGTGATTTCTTTCCGGGCTATGGCAGGGCGGAATTTTTATCCATCGCCGATCAATATACCGGGATCATCATCCGCAGTAAAATATCGCTGGACAAAGAATTTCTCGACAAGGCACCGGGGCTTAAATTTATTGGCCGGGTTGGTGCGGGGATGGAAAGTATTGATGTGGATTATGCCCAAAGCAGGGGGATCCGGTGCCTGAATTCCCCGGAAGGGAATCGGGATGCGGTGGGAGAACATGCAATGGGCATGCTGCTTTCTTTAATGAACAACCTGAACAGGGCCGACCAGCAGGTGAGGAAGGGTGTGTGGAACAGGGAAGGCAACCGCGGAACAGAGATCAAGGGAAAAACTGTGGGCATCATCGGCTATGGAAACATGGGGAGTTCATTTGCACAACGTTTGAAAGGGTTTGACGCCCATGTGATTTCCTATGATAAATATAAAACAGCCTATGCTGATGGCAATACCAGGGAAACAACCCTTGAGGAAATTTTCAGGGAGAGTGATATCCTGAGCCTGCATGTTCCATTGACACCAGAAACAGCCTTTATGGTGGACGATGCATTTTTAAAGGGATTCCGGAAAAATATCTGGCTGGTCAACACCTCCAGGGGCCCCGTCGTAAAAACGGCCGACCTGGTGAAAAACATCAATGAAGGCAAGGTAATTGGAGCTGCACTTGATGTACTGGAATATGAGGATGCCTCCTTTGAGCAGATCTCCGGGAAAATGCCAGAGGAACTGGAGTTGCTGCTCAGCTCAGACCGGGTTATTCTTACACCCCACATTGCCGGATGGACACATGAGTCCAATATCAGGCTTGCCACGGTCCTGGTTGAAAAGATCAGGAACCTCATGGAGACTGACCTTAAACGCTGACCTTTTACCTGGCATCATCGGCTGGTTCCAAAAAAAATGTAAATTTGCACCCGCAAATCAAACCTGAAATTCAGTGGCCATAGGAACCGGTTTATTCGACATGGAATTTCTGAAAATGGCCTGAAACCCGATTATTCATATCAATTTAATAAAGATGAAATACGAAAATAAACTGTTCAAAGGCAAAACCCTCGCAATTTTATCCGGTGGTGGCGATACCCCGGCCATCAACTCAAGCATCGAAGCGATAAGAAATCGCGCATCACTGCTCGGTTTTAAGGTATATGGCGTTCTGCAGGGCTGGAAAGGCCTTTTGGGCGACGGGGATATCGTTGACCTTACCCATCAGCCTTACGACGGTTATTATGGAGGAACAGCCTTACGTTCAAGCCGCACCAACCCGTTTCCTTCTAAAAAGAACACGGAAAGCCGCGTCCCACAGGTGTTGCGGAATTTTGAACGATACAAGATCGATGTGCTGGTTACCATCGGGGGCGACGATACGAACGGGGCAGCCAAGCGCCTGTTTGAAACAGAGGGTATTCCCGTGATCGGCTTCCCAAAAACGATCGACAATGACCTTCGTACCCGGACCACCCACCATTACAATGGAAAAGAAATTGAAGCCGTCATGTGCCCCGGATTTCCTTCGGCAGCCCAATCGATGATGGAATTCACCGCCAACCTTAGAACTACAGCCGAATCCCATTCCAGGATCCTGGTTATGGAGGTCATGGGCCGCGATGCAGGATGGCTGACCGGCACAGCCATTTTTGGCGGAGCATCCCTGGGTCTTATTCCTGAATTTGAGATCACAAAAGAGCGCAAAGAGGTGTTTTTCGAAACGGTGAAGGAGGCTTATATGCATTCGAAAAAGAGGTGCCTGGTCATCCCGGTTTCTGAAGGCACCCGCTGGTATGATGAAAAGACCGGCAAGGTTGATGTGGTGTATGCAAGCTCGGAACTGGATGAATACGGGCATCCCAGGTTTGGCGGGGTGAGCGGGGTAATTGCTTCAGAGATCAGCAGCCGCCTGGGTATGGAAGCCCGTGCCCAGATCTCCGGGTACTATCCGCGTGCAGGACATTGCCGGCACTACGACCGCCGGTTAACCGCTACCCTGGCCGATAAGGTGGTCGATCTGCTGCTTCGTGAAGAATACGGTCAGATGCCTGTAATGAAAAAAATTGTGACCAACGTCGAATTGGAAGAATTCAACACCACCTCAATCGATATGGGCGCTGTAGGGAACAAGCCTTTGTCTGAAGACTACTACGATATCAGCAAGTTTGCATTTACCGATGCCTACCATGATTTCCTGGGTAAAATTCTTGGAAAACCCGGATTCGATGAATTCCGGTACGACTTCCCCGTGGTAATACCCTAATGATGAGTGACGAATGACGAATGACGAGTTATGAGTGACGAGTGATCGAAGTATTTACGATTTACGATATACGATTTTATACTTCATTACTCCATTACTGCATTACTTTATTACCCTGTTACCTTGTCACCTTGTCACCCTGTCACCCTGTCACGTTTTTATTCCCTTTTCTAAAACAACCTGCAAAGTATTCCTGCTCCGGAGTTCCATCAGTATTTTTCTGTCCCGGGTGATCTTGCTGACAGCCTCGTCGTTGTAATGCCGGATGGTAAAAAGCTCCAGCCCTTCGTTGTACCGGGTTTCATAGTCCTTGTGCAGGAATGAAATAAGCGGCTGGATTTTCAGGGGATCAGCATCCACGCAGATCGAAAAACTGATCGCAGAATTTTGCATGATGTTGACCTTGACCCTGAAATCGGAAAGAATTTTGAAAATCTCACTGAGGTTTTCCTCCAGGATAAAGGAGAAATCGCGGGGAGAAACGGAGATGAGCACCTGGTTCTGTTTCCTGATAAAGAAAGGGGTCTGTATTTTCCACTCTTTAAGATTCTCAATGGAGGTTCCCTCCTGGTCGGGATTGAGAAACGACTTTACCTTGAGCGTGATGTTGGCATTTTCGAGTGGTTTGATGGTCTTGGGATGGATCACGCTGGCACCGTAATAGGCCAGCTCAATGGCTTCGCGATAGGAGAGTGTTTCAAGCCTTACGGCATCATTCATCCATTTCGGATCGGCATTCATAACGCCCGGCACATCCTTCCAGATGGTCATCTCCTTAACCTGGAGAACATAGGCAAAAATGGCTGCAGAAAAATCGGAGCCTTCACGGCCCAGGGTGGTGGTGTTCCCGCCCTGATCGCTGGCAATGAATCCCTGCGTTACGACAATGGTTCCGGATTCAGGATGCAGGTCAAAATAGCCGGGAATGTGTTGCTGGATAAGTTGTCCGGTCGCAGCCCAGTTCACCCGTGCATCACGGTAGGAAGAATCGGTTTTTATCAGATCGCGTACATCCGTCAGCTTTGAATGGATCCCCTGTAAAACCAGATAGTGATGAAGGATGGAGGAGGAGATCAACTCCCCGTAGCTGACGATCTGGTCGTATTCAAAGTCAAACCCTCCCCGTTGCTGCGTGAACAGGTGCCCCTTGCGGATATATCCCCTCAGCTGGTTGAAAAGTGAACCAACCTCACCGAATACCACATGATCTTTGTCAGGAAACAACTCCTCCAGGATGGTAAAGTGGTAATCCCATACCTTCTGAAAGGAGTCGACCACGGCAACCGGATAGTTGTCCATGTAGTTTTTAAGAACCACCTCCAGGGCGTTGGTTGTTTTACCCATGGCCGAAACCACGACCATCAATGGCCCGGAACTGAATTTCTTCACAATTGAAGCAACATTTTTTATCCCGGAAGCGCTGTCTACCGATGCACCGCCAAATTTGAATATGTTGATGAACATGCCGCAAATGTAAAGAAAAAGAGAGATTTAATTCGCCGGAATTGTCTATTTTTGTTCTTTCAAATCCATCCGCCATGAAATTCAAAACCCTCACCGAGTTTATTATCGAAAAACAGGCTGATTACCCTCAGGCATCAGGCGAACTTTCGCGGTTACTCAACGATATCGGTATTGCTGCCAAATTCGTAAACCGCGAAGTAAACCGGGCCGGCCTTGGCGATGTGATGGGATACGCCGGTGAAGTGAACGTGCAGGGTGAAGACCAGAAAAAGCTGGATGTTTATGCCAATGATCAGTTCATCGCCGCTTTGAAATCAGGAGGACAATGCTGTGCCATCGGCTCAGAGGAAAATGAGGACATCATTGTACTCGACAGCGATATTTCGAAACATGGAAAATATGTGGTTGCCATCGATCCTCTGGATGGTTCCTCCAACATCGAATCGAATGTTTCCATTGGTACTTTATTTTCAATTTACCGCCGGCGAACGGTTCGCGGAGCAGCACAGCTCGAGGATTTTTTACAGCCGGGCCGCAACCTGGTGGCTGCCGGCTATGTAATTTATGGATCTTCTACCATGCTGGTTTATACGACCGGTTATGGGGTCAACGGCTTTACGCTGGATCCCTCGGTCGGGTTATTCATCCTGAGTCATCCTGATATAAAGTATCCTGAAGTTGGAACAATATATTCTATCAATGAAGCCAATTATTTCTCATTTCCGGAGGGTGTAAGGCAGTACATTCATTATTGCCAGGAAGAGGATGAGTCCTCGCACAGACCCTATTCAACACGATATATCGGCTCGATGGTGGCGGATGTGCACCGGAACATGATCAGGGGAGGTATTTTTCTTTATCCCGGCACGACCAAAAATATAAAAGGCAAACTTCGTTTGATTTATGAATGCAACCCGGTTGCATTCCTCGCCGAACAGGCCGGTGGCAAAGCATCCGACGGATTCCGCCGCATCCTCGACATACAGCCTGGCTCGCTGCACGAGCGTTCACCTTTGTTTGTCGGACCAACCTATATGGTCGAAGAGGCAGAAAAGTTGATGCAGGAACATTCACCTGATTTTAAAATCGATTAGGTATCGATTGAAACCCTCAGATCTTTTATCGTTTTACAAAGAAAATCCCCTGGTTCAGGAGATTGTTGGGCATTTTTCAGAATCGAAACCTGCCGCGCGTTTCCGGCTCCAGTTAAATGGTCTCGTCGGATCCACCCGGTCGCTTGTCACCTCCGCTGTATTTGAATCCACAACGCAAACCCACCTGGTGCTGCTCCAGGACAAGGAATCAGCGGCCTATTTCTACAACGACCTGCAGCAAATCCTAGGGGACCGCGTCTATTATTTTCCCTCCTCCTTCAAACGCGGGTTTCATTCCGGTATCAAAGATAACCAGGGGTTGCTCTCCCGCACTGAAGTGTTGAACCAGCTGAACAGCAGGGCCCGGAAATTCATCATAGTCAGTTATCCTGAAGCTGTTGCAGAGAAGGTGGTCAATAAGAAGTACCTCGAAAAAAACACACTGAAGCTCTCCGTCGGTGAACAGGTGAATATGGATTTTATCCTGGACCTGCTTGTTGAATATGAGTTCGAACGGGCCGATTTTGTGATCGAGCCGGGTCAGTTTTCCCTTCGCGGCGGGTTGATTGATGTATACTCCTTCAGCAGTGATCACCCTTTCCGGATTGAGTTCAGCGGCGATAAAGTAGCCACCATCCGTACCTTCGATCCCTCCACCCAACTTTCGATTCAAAAAATGCAGGAGATCACCATCGTTCCGGATATCAGGGTAAATGCGGATAAAAAAATAGCCTACGAATCTGTTTTTGCCTTCCTGCACGAAAGATCGGCCATCTGGCTGGATGATGCCGGATCAATGGCACACCTCCTGGAAAAGCAGCCCGCCTCCGACCTGTTGCTTCATGGAAGCGAATTCCTGAAATCGTTGCTTGATTTTTCAACCATTGAATTCGGGCAGCAGTTTTATTTCCAGAAGGTGCATCCCATTGGTTTCAGCACCGCTCCCCAGCCATCCTTTAACAAGAATTTTGATATCCTGCTGCAGGATCTCAGCAAGCATGCAGGATTGGGTTACCGGAATTTCATCCTGGCCGACAATCCAAAACAGGCTGAACGGCTTCAAAGCATCTTTGAAGAAATACAAACGAAAAAGGAAGAAGAAACCAGGCAAACCAAAGAAAAGCAAATTGATTTTGTCACGCGTCACGCGTCACACGTCACGCACGATCACTCACGCGTCAAGCCTGATCAGTCACGTGACGCATCAGACCCATCTCATATCACTTTAGAATTCTCCCTCCACGAAGGTTTCATCGACCATGACCTTAAAATTGTCTGCTATACCGATCACCAGCTGTTTGAGCGGTTCCATAAGTTCCACCTGCGTGAAGGATATACCGCCAGGGAGGCACTGACCCTGAAAGAGTTGTATGATCTGCGTCCCGGCGATTTTGTTACCCATATCGATCACGGGGTCGGCCGGTTTGATGGATTGGAAAAAATCAACAACAATGGTAAGGAACAGGAGGCGATCAGGCTGATTTATAAAAATGATGACCTGCTTTATGTCAGCATTCACTCCCTTCACCGGATTTCAAAGTACATCGGCAAGGAGGGATCGGCACCATCACTCAACAGGCTTGGATCAGATGTGTGGAATAAGCTCAAGAATAAAACCAAGAGCCGGGTCAAGGATATTGCCAAGGAGCTGATAAAATTATATGCTGAACGCCGCGCCACGAAGGGCCTGGCCTGTGCTCCTGATACCTATCTTCAGACAGAGCTGGAGGCCTCATTCATATATGAAGATACCCCGGATCAGATCAAGGCCACGGTGGATGTGAAAAGGGATCTTGAGGAAACATACCCGATGGATCGCCTGATTTGCGGCGATGTCGGATTTGGAAAGACCGAGATTGCGATCAGGGCTGCCTTTAAGGTGGTCTCCGAAAGCATGCAGGTGGCCATCCTGGTTCCTACGACCATCCTGGCATTGCAGCATTACAAAACATTCTCGGAACGGCTGAAGGCATTCCCATGCAGGGTCGATTACATCAACCGGTTTAAATCGGCCAAGGAACAGAAAAAATTGCTGGCAGAACTGGCGGAGGGGAAAATCGATATTCTGATTGGGACCCATCGCCTGTTAAGCAAGGATATCATTTTCAAGGATCTGGGATTGCTGGTCATCGATGAGGAGCAGAAATTCGGCGTAGGAGCCAAGGAGAAAATTAAAATGCTCCGGGTGAATGTGGATACCCTTACCCTGACTGCCACCCCCATTCCCCGAACCCTGCAATTCTCGCTGATGGGTGCCCGCGACCTTTCCATCATCAATACGCCGCCGCCGAACCGGTACCCGGTTCAAACAGAAATCCATCCATTTGGTGAAGAGGTGATCAAAGAGGCCATCACCTTCGAGGTTTCAAGGGGAGGGCAGGTCTTTTTTGTCACCACCCGGGTGATCAATATCATGGACATCGCCGGGATGGTCCAGCGCATGGTGCCGGGAGTTAAAGTTGCAGTCGCCCACGGTCAGATGGAGGGGCATAAACTAGAGAAGGTGATGCTCGACTTCATTGAGGGAGAATACGATGTGCTGATTGCCACCACCATCATTGAATCGGGACTGGATATTTCAAACGTGAATACGATCATCATCAACGACGCCCATCATTACGGGTTGAGTGACCTCCATCAGTTGCGCGGCAGGGTAGGGCGGTCCAATAAAAAAGCATTTTGTTATCTTCTGGCGCCTCCTATGTCGACACTGACAGACGAGGCCAGGAAAAGGCTTCGGGCCATTGAGGAATTTGCTGAATTGGGAAGCGGATTCAACATTGCCATGCGAGACCTGGATATACGTGGCGCAGGAAATATTCTTGGTGCCGAACAAAGCGGGTTCATCTCCGAGATCGGATATGAAATGTATCAGAAAATCCTCGATGAAGCGCTGCTCGAACTGAAAGAAACCGATTTTAAAGAGTTGTTCCAGACGGATATGCCAACCACCTATGTGCGGGATTGTGTCATTGAAACTGATCTTGAAATCCTGATTCCCGACTTCTACATAACCAACATTACAGAGCGGCTGAACCTTTACAAAGAGCTTGATTCCATTGAGACAGAGGCGAACCTGATAAAATTCAGGGAACGGCTGACCGACAGGTTCGGCGAGATCCCTGTTCAAACCGAGTCGCTGTTGCATACCATCAGGCTCCGGTGGCTTGCCCGCAAAATCGGATTCGAAAAACTGGTCCTTAAAAATCACAAGCTCACCGCCTATTTTATCAACAACCCTGAATCAGATTATTTTCAATCCGATCAATTTACAGCCATCCTGGAATTCATGAAATTAAACCCCTCCTGGTGTAAAATGACGGAGGACAGGAACAGATTATTTATGACCTTCAGGGAGGTGCCGGGAATCGATGAAGCCCTCGTCAAATTGGAAGCATTCCAAATTTCAAAAGTTACTAACATTTAGTGATTCCGAAATTTTCCCGGTACTTTCTTTTATTAACTTTGTTCCTGATTTTCGGACAAAATCCCCTAAAACAATTATATGAAAAAACTTCTACTTTTTATTACTGTCCTGTTATCATCAGGCGCACTTTTTGCCCAAACCGATTGTTCCGACATCTTTATATCGGAATATGTAGAGGGCTGGTACAACAATAAGGCCCTTGAGCTTTATAACCCAACCAACACTGCAATAACGCTTGACGATAATTACCGGCTCATCCGTTTTTCAAATGGCAGTACCACCTCTGATCAGGATCCGTTATACGCGTTACCGCTGACAGGTAAAATCGATCCGTACAAAGTTATGGTCATTATTCAGGATACGACCAAACCCGGTCAGGATACGATGGTTTGGCTGGAGCTTAGGAAAAAAGGAACATGGCTTGCTCCCTACGATTACGGTGGAACTACCCCCGGTGGAAATGTTGTTTTCTGGAATGGAGATGATGCAGTTTCCCTTCAGAAAAAGAACGGCAGTACCTGGAAAGACATCGATATTTTTGGCGAGATCGGGGTCCGTCCCCTTGACTGGCAAGGTGGAACCACAGGTGCCTGGACTGACACGAAACCCTATTGGAAAGGAAGCGGTATCTATCTGACAAAAGACCAGACACTGATCCGGAAAAAAACGGTAAAATTTGGCATCGACCGTATCGCCATGAGCCATTATGGAGATACCCAAACAGGTGGTTTCCCCGACAGTTTTTATGCGCTTGCGCAGTACGATTCAATGCCCGCTAACTTTTTCGATAGCCTTGGCCAGCATACCTGTAATTGCAAAAGTTCCATCGGTGTTGCTGAAATTCAAAATGCAAGCTCAGTGGTCATCCAGCCAAATCCGGTTACAAATCATCAGTTTACGATAACATCCTCCATTCCAATGCTATCGGTACAGGTGGTGTCGGTTGTCGGCCAGGATGTCTATTCAAGAGAGTATGTAACACGGCCAAGGGAAATCAAGGTTCAGCTCAATGATTTACCTCAGGGAATTTATCTTGTAAAGATTCGTAACGCTGAAAACAAATCGGTGGTTAAAAAAATCATCCTGCAATAAAAAAACCTTAAGAATTATTACCACAAAGCATAGGGGCAACCATTACCGGATTGCCCCTATGTTGTGTCAAAAAAATCACTAATTCCCTGAAATTATGTCAAAAAAATTTACTGTTTTCTTTATTGCTGTTTTATTTCCACTCCTCATTTTCGCTCAAAAAAACATGATCCGGGGTATTGTTACGGATGCCAATTCAGGAGAAACCCTGATTGGGGCCACAATTCTTTTTGGAGATGGAAAAGGTGTGGTAACCGATATGGATGGAAGATATTATATTAAAGTTGAGCCGGGAACTTATCATCTCAGGGTTTCCTACGTGGGTTATATTGCACAGGAGGCAGATGTGACCATTCAGAAATTAGAGGTTGCACAGGATTTTAAATTAAAAACGTTGACACTCACCGAGGTGGAGGTGGTCGGCGATATAGCTAAAGCCCGTGAAACGCCGGTGGCATTCTCTACCGTGCGGCCCATCCAGCTACAGGAAGAACTTGCCAGCCGGGATATTCCGATGATTCTGAATAAAACCCCCGGGGTTTATGCAACCCAGCAGGGCGGTGGCGATGGTGATGCACGTATCAATGTTCGCGGGTTCAGTCAGCGGAACCTGGCCGTAATGATCGATGGAATTCCGGTGAATGATATGGAAAACGGATGGGTTTACTGGTCGAACTGGTTCGGATTGGATGCAGTCACCCGGAATATCCAGGTTCAGCGCGGACTTGGCGCCTCAAAGCTTGCTTTGCCTTCAGTGGGAGGGACCATGAACATCATCACCAAAGGCATCGATGCCAACCTTGGAGGTACGGTGAAACAGGATTTTGGAAGCGACGGTTATTTCCGTACATCCATCGGTTTCACTACCGGCCAGCTAAAACATGGCTGGGGCATCACCGTAGCCGGTTCCTATAAACAGGGAAATGGCTGGGTGGATAATACGTGGACCAAAGGCTGGTTCGGATATGTTCGCGTTGATAAAAAACTGGGAAGGCATACCCTTACCTTTTCAGCAATGGGTGCACCCCAGCAACATGCACAGCGTTCGTACATGAAATCAATCGCAACCTTTGATAAAAATTATGCGGCAAAACTGGGTGTTGACACATCCAAAGCCAGTCCCAACTATACCAACAGCTGGGGTATCCGCTACAATTCCAACTGGGGATTTCTGAACCGCTGGACACAAAGAGATGAGCAGGGTAACCCCATCTATCTTAATACATCTGAAGAACTGTCGCAATCGAAGAATTATTATTTTAAACCGCAGATAAGCCTGCGCGATTTCTGGCGTATCAGCGACAAGTTCTACCTGTCAACGATAGTTTATACCTCCTTTGGCAGTGGAGGAGGAACAGGAACATTCACCAGTGATAAAAACGGGACACCTGGTGGTTCAACCCCTCCCTTGGATCCAACCAACGGACAGGTCAACTTCCAGACCTACTATGACGCAAATATGGTTGATCCCATTTTAAACCCCAAAGGACTTGCCACCGGCATCCTCCGCAGCAGTGTGAACAACCACTACTGGTATGGACTGCTGTCAACCTTTACCTGGGAGATTAACTCTGACTGGACATTGTCAGGTGGTATCGATGCCAGAACTTATCGTGGCGAACATTTTGGTGAAGTGTATGACCTGCTAGGAGGTAATTTTATTCTCAATAATTCCAATAAAAACAGATATTCGTATGACCCTCTATATGAAGGGGATAAGATTTATTATCAAAATGATTCAAAAGTGCGGTGGGGCGGCGTGTTTGCCCAAGCTGAATGGAAAAAGGGAAACTGGTCTGTTTTCCTCAATCTCACAACATCACTCAGCGCCTACCAACGGTTGGATTATTTCAGAAAGAAGGATCTGATTGTTGATGGTGAAACATTCACCGAAGCGGTAGGTTATGGCGATATTTTCTATTCAAACGGCATAAACAATATAACCTATAATCCTGGTGATCAACAATATACATCAAACGATACGGTGTTTGTCGTAAAGCAATACGGTTCTTTAAAGGATACGCTCTATATTGTAAATCCCAATGCATACACAATTAATTCATCCCAGGCCAAATACACGCGTACAAGCTGGAAGGTGTTCCCTGGATTCACGATAAAGGGCGGCGCCAACTACAATATCAACAGCAAAAACAATATCTACCTGAATCTTGGATATTTGTCCAGGGCACCTCGATTTAGCAACGTGTTCAATAACAACAACCAGGAGGTAGTTGGTGCAAAAAACGAAATTGTCCAGGCAGTAGAAATTGGCTATAGCCTCAATACCAAACATGTATCACTGAATGTCAATGGTTATCTTACCAATTGGAAGAACAAGCCGCTCGATGCAACGCCAACTTACACTGATCCTAAAACGCAGGATACGTACCCATATAATGTAAACGGAATCAATGCCCTTCACAAGGGAATTGAAATAGAATTCGGATGGAAGCCAATCCCGTCACTGCAATGGGATCAGGTGCTCTCGTGGGGTGACTGGCGTTGGACCTCAGGAGGAAGAGCCTATATATATACCCCCAATGGCGACCTGGTTGACAGCCTCGATTTCAATGCCAAAGGAGTACATGTTGGTGATGCCGCCCAATTCCAGCTAATGGAAAGTCTCCGCTGGGAGATCATCAAGTATCTATATGTTTCCGGAAGCATGACCCTGTTCGCCAAGAACTACTCTGCCATGGATCCGGCTTCACTCACCCCGGTATATATGGATGAAAATGGTAATCCGCGGGATTCCTGGGAACTCCCGGTATATTACCTGGTTGATGTGAATGCCGGTTACCGGTTCACATTCAATCGGATAAAACTGGATATCCGTGCCAGTGTGCTGAACCTTCTCGACAGGGTTTATATATCTGATGCAAAGAACAATGATTCCTACTCTACGAAAACCACAAATTTTGATGCCGGTTCTGCCGGGGTTTTCTTCGGAGTTGGAAGAACATTCAATGGATCAGTCGCCATCAGTTTCTAAAAAAAATACATCAATAAATACCCCAACCAACTAAACAACAAAAATCAGATATGAAAAAAAGCATTCTATTATTGATCTGCCTTGCGCTCGCGGGATTACAGGGTTTTTCGCAAACAACCATCGCCGAGGCAAGGGCAATGCCATTGGGCTCAACCGTTACAGTCCGTGGTATTGTTACCAATGGATCAGAATTGGGCATTATCAGGTACCTTCAGGACGGTACCGCGGGCATTGCAGCCTACGGATCCAAAGTGACTGCCATCGTGAGGGGCGACTCCGTGACTGTTACCGGAGTCACCAAGAATTATAATCAGCTCCTTGAACTGGATCCTGTGTCCTCCATCACCGCCATTGCACAAAAACCTGTTCCCGATCCCGTCGTGATTACGCCTGGCCAGATGAGCGAGCAATATGAGGCCCAGCTGGTGAAAATGGAGAATGTCACCTTTGCCAGTGCCGGCGGGGTTTTTGCCGGGAATACCAACTACAATGTCACTGCCAACGGTGAATCGGCTCAGGTTCGTGTAAACACCAATTCGAACCTGGTTGGCCAGATCATTCCGGCTGCCCAGGTTTCTGTAATTGGACTCTGCTCACAGTTCGATTATAACAATCCGGACATCGGCTATCAGCTTTTGATGCGTGATAAAAATGATATTGTAAATTCCAGTTCGATCCTGTTCACCACGCCGCTTGCCATTTCAAATATCACCACCTCCTCCTTCACACTGGGTTGGAAAACGAACATCGCCGGAAGCACTGAACTTCATTATGGACGTACTCCCCAGCTGGAACTCGGATATATCAGCGGTACCGGTTCAGGAACTTCCCATTCAATTGATCTTACCGGGTTGAATCCTGCTGATCTGATTTATGTGCGGGCATTTTCTGTTGCCGCACCCGACACGGGATGGTCAGGACTTAAACCATTCATTACACGATCGGTCTCTTCCGGATCGATAAAAACCTATTTTACAAGACCCGTCGATACCACGGTTTCAACCGGAACCAAAGCAATCCAGATTTACCGTGCTGTGGATGACACCTGCATCGCCTATATCAACCGGGCAAAGTATTCCGTTGATATCGCCATTTATAATTTCAGCATCGAAGGAATCTCCAATATCCCAAATGCTTTGAATGCAGCCTTTGCACGCGGGGTTGCCGTAAGGATTGTGACCGACGGTGGAACAAATAATTCAGCCATCCCTAAACTGGTAGCCGGGATCGGGAAAATCGCCCGCCCCGTTACCACAGGAATCATGCACGATAAATTTATGGTCATCGACGGAAATTCCTCAAATCAGAATGACCCGATTGTCTGGACCGGATCCTGCAACTGGACTGACCAGAACATCAATACCGATGCCAACAATGTCTTGTTTATCCAGGATGCGAGCCTTGCCAAAGTGTACACCATCGAGTTTAATGAAATGTTTGGCTCCACCACCAATACACCTGATCCGGCCAATGCGAAATTCGGACCGGCCAAATCAGACAATACCCCCCATGACCTGATCATCGGCGGTAGACCAATTGAGGTATTTTTCAGCCCCAGCGATGGTGTAAACCAGCAAATCGTCAATCACATCGCAACAGCCGACAACGATATCGAAGTAGGAACGATGCTGATTACCAGGAAGATTATCAGCGATGCCATCCTGGCAAAATTTGAAGAGGGCGTTGATGCACGGGTGATCATTTCAAACCCTGCAACTTCTGATGCAACCGTGGTAGCCAATCTTGGCGCCGGCCTTGGCAACCAGTTCAGAAAATATGATGAACAGGGTCTGCTTCACAGTAAAGCGATGATCATTGACCAATCGAACATTGCTTCCGATCCGTTTGTTTGGACCGGGTCACACAACTGGAGTGATGCTGCCAATGTCAGCAATGATGAAAATTCGATCGTGATCCATGATGCCCTGATCAGCAACCTTTACTACCAGGAATTTAAAAAACGCTATGACCTGGCTATTCCCGTAAGTGATCATCCGGTATTGGATCTTGGACCTGATACAACCGTCCTGGCCGGTGATACTGTAACACTCGATGCCAAGCAGTTCGACACATACACCTGGTCAACAGGAGATTTAACACAGATTATCAAAGTTGATTCTTCAGGCGTTGGTTTTGGGGTGAAAAAAGTTTATTGCCGTGTCACCAATCAGTATGGAATCCAATCAGATACGATTCGCATCACCTTCAGGGCATTCGGCCCGGGGATCAATGAGCAGAATGCACTCATCTCCAAACTTTCGGTATATCCGAACCCATCCACCGGTTCTTTCAACTTAGGATTCACTGCAAAACAAAGTGAAGCGATCAGTGTTGACCTCTTGAGTTTTGATGGCCGGATTGTCTGGCAAACAACAGCAACAACCCTTACAGGATTAAATACGATCGGGGTTCAGGATCTGAAGATGCCATCCGGAATTTATCTGGTTCGGGTAAAGACATCAGCAGGAAATCTGACAAAAAAATTAATGGTTAAGTAAGTATGTATGGGGAGTCGATACAATACCGGCTCCCCATTTTCGTTATCTTTGGGCCTTAGTATTCACATTTAAATCATCCGTTTGTGTCAGATTGCCTGGTAATCATCCCTACCTATAATGAGAAGGATAATATTGAACGCATTGTTCGTAAGGTATTTTCCCTGCCAAAGGAATTCGATCTGCTCATTGTAGAAGATAATTCTCCCGATGGAACAGCGGCCATTGTTAAGTCGTTGCTGACCATCTTCCCCGATCGGCTTTTTATTGAAGAACGCAAAGGGAAACTCGGATTGGGTACCGCCTATATTCATGGGTTTAAATGGGCGTTAAAACGTAATTATGATTTCATTTTTGAGATGGATGCCGATTTTTCGCATAACCCCGATGATTTGCTGGTGCTCTATGATGCTGCAAAGAACAGGGGAGGCGACCTGGTAATTGGTTCCCGGTATATCACCGGTGTGAATGTAGTGAATTGGCCCATGGGAAGGGTGTTGATGTCGTATGTCGCATCGATCTATGTTCGTTTCATTACCCGCATGAAGGTGATGGATACAACGGCCGGATTCAAATGTTATTCAAGAAAAGTATTGGAAACCATTGATTTGAATAAAGTCCGGTTTACAGGATATGCCTTCCAGATTGAGATGAAGTACACAGCCTGGAGACTTGGATTCAATATCATTGAAGTTCCGATCATCTTTACTGATCGTACCCTTGGCGAATCAAAAATGAGCAAAGGAATCTTTCGGGAAGCCGTGTTGGGGGTTATCAGCCTTCGCTGGCGGAGCCTGTTTGAAAAGCGGAAAAGCCTTCCCAAATAAACTTCAAAACTGTATTCCTTTACAATCAGAAGTCTCATTCCCTGTTTGAGCGTACGGATTATTAAAGCTATAGAATGTTAAACGACCAATATATGAATAGTTGCTATTATATTCATAACGCGCTGATTGTAAATGAAAATCAAAAGTTTTCGGGCGCTGTTTTGGTTCAGGGTGGCAGAATCGCAGAAATTTTCCATGGAAAAGCTCCCGTTGGTTTTGCGATGCCGGAAGGCATTGTAGCGGTGGATGCCAGGGGAAAGTACCTGTTACCAGGGGTGATCGACGACCATGTTCATTTTCGCGAGCCGGGGCTGACCAGTAAGGGAGATTTGTACTCTGAAAGCAAAGCTGCTGTTGCGGGGGGGGTGACCTCTTATATGGAGATGCCCAATACAAAGCCGAATGCCACTACCATTGACCTTCTTGAAGAAAAATACACGCTTGCATCAACAAAATCGCTGGCCAACTATTCCTTTTTCCTCGGTGCCACCAACGACAACCTTGCTGAGATAAAAAAGGCAGATCCGGCAAAGATTTGCGGATTGAAATTATTCATGGGGGCCTCCACGGGAAATATGCTGGTGGATAATCCCGAAAGCCTTGATGCCATCTTTGAAAATTCACCCTTGCTTATTGGCGTTCATGCTGAAGAAGAATCCATCGTTCAGCATAACCTCCGTCGGTTCAGGGCGCAGTTTGGTGAAAACATACCCGTTGCAATGCATCCGCTGATCCGGAGTGAAGAAGCATGCTTCACCTCTTCAGAAAAAGCGGTGGGCCTGGCGAAAAAACACAATGCGCGTCTGCACCTGATGCATCTTTCAACGGCCAGTGAACTTTCCCTGTTGCAGAACGATCTTCCTCTTCAGGAAAAAAGAATTACGGGGGAAGTTTGTATTCACCATCTTTGGTTTGATGACCGCGACTACATTGACCTGGGATCCAGTATAAAATGGAACCCGGCCATCAAAACCGGTAAAGACCGTCAGGGATTGATGGAAGGATTACTTAACAATAAAATTGACATCATTGCCACTGACCATGCCCCGCATCTTGAGTCGGAAAAGCATAATCTCTACCTGGAATGCCCTTCGGGCGGCCCGCTCGTCCAGCATTCCCTCGTTGCCATGATGGGATTTTTCCAGCTTGGGAAAATTTCGATGGAGAAAATCGTGGAAAAAATGTCTCATGGTCCCGCCATACTTTACCGAATTCCCGACAGGGGATTTATCCGGAAGGGATATTATGCTGACCTGGTGCTGGTCGATCCTGATGATCCCTGGGTAGTTGAAAAAGAGAATATTTTGTACAAGTGCAAATGGTCCCCGTTCGAAGGGGTAACCTTCAAATCGCGTATTACCCACACATGGGTGAACGGACATCTCCTGTTTGACCAGGGACGGTTCGATGAAAAATTCAAAGGTCAGCGTTTGACGTTTAACTCATAACTTTATCAACCAGATCGGAAAATTAATGTACCCAATGAAAAAGAATCTGCTCCTCCTCCCGCTTTTTATTTTTGTTCTTTCTTCATGCCGGTTTGAACATAAGGTAGTCGAAGAAACGTACGATGATGGCACACCGAAACGGGTTTGTACCTACCTGGGAAAAGGTGAAGGTCGCGAACTGATCAAAGAAACCACCTATTATGCCAACAAACAGGCACAGATGGAAGGGACGTACAAGGATAACAAGCGCGATGGCCGCTGGACATACTTCTACGAGAATGGGAAGCTTTGGAGCGATGGTCAATTCGTGAAGGGTAAATCGGATGGTAAAAGAACCACCTATTTTGAGAATGGAAAGGTTCGCTATGAAGGATTCTATAAAGAAGATATGCGCGTTGGGAAATGGCGTTTCTTTGACGAAAAGGGCCGGCTGTTGCAGGAGGTCGATTACTCAGCGCCCTCAAAAGAAACCAAACCGTAACGCTTAAAATTTACGATATACGATATACGATATACAATTTTTTACTTCATTACTCTGTCACCTTGTCACCTTGTTACCCTGTCACCCTGTTACCCTGTTACCCTGTCACCTTCTTAATATTTCACCACCGTATAAACCGGCAGGTGATCGCTGAAACCGCCGAAATAATCCTTTGATCCTGCTGTCCGGTTGGGAACCATCTCTCCCTTTTTGTTTTTATAAAGGATCCAGTCAGGCTTGAAGATAAAGGAGTAGGGGGCCTCGATCACAGCGCCCTTTCGCTTTTTCAACAGCATGTTCCCTGATACGATAAACTGATCAAACACATCCCAGTCCTTGTAATAGATCGTGCCTTCACCATTGAAAAACCGATCATACATCAGGTTGTATAATCCCGACTTGGAAGTCAGGTTTTCCGGCTTTGCGGCACCAAGGATCTCTGAGAGACTTTTATTGTTGGGCTCATCATTAAAATCACCCATGATGATCAGGTTGGCACGGGGATTCCTTGCAAGCAGTGAATCTGTGAGATGCCGGAGTGTTGAAGCATTTTCGATCCGCTGGGCCTCTGTTTCACTTTCCCCGCCGGAGCGTGATTTCCAATGATTGACAAACAGGTGGAATGTGTCTTTTTTTGCGTCGGCAAGTTTGACATAAAGCAATGCACGGGTTTTAAAGGATGCTGACGGGAAAGCCCTGTGGCCTATGTACTTTAACACATCCTTCCTGAAAAGAAGCGCAACGTCAATGCCTCTTGGATCACTGCCTTCTTCAAGAATTGCCTGGTATTTTCCCCTGGCGAGTCCCGATTTTGTAACGAGGTCATTGAGTACCCCAATGTTTTCGACCTCTGCAAGCCCTACCACCGCGGGAAGATTGATGCTGTCGATGGCCATAAGCACCCGGGAGATATTGTCAATTTTCCGCTGATACCGCTCACTGTTCCAGGCTACTTTGGAGGAGGGCAAAAAATCCTCATCGTTTTTTCCCGGATCATCGATGGTATCAAAGAAGTTTTCGGTGTTGTAAAAGACAATCTTAAACTGGTTACCTCTGTTTTTCTGGGCTATTCCATTAAAACAAAAAAGCAAAAGAAGAATCGAAAGACCAAGGAACTTATTCATACAGTACATGTTTAAACCGGAGGCAAAGATCAAAAAAAAAGGGGCTCCCTTTACGAGGCCCCTCTTTATTCTTTTGGTGATGATTAATCAACTACGATCACCAGGTATTTTGAGTTTGACCAGAATGACTTATAGTCAAGTATCTGCAACGCCTGGATCACCTTTTTGTCGCCGGTGAATTTATAGGCGCTCGAAGGGTGATTCGACAGGATCTTTGCCTTTTTGCTGAGGATCGAGATTTCGGTCACCTTGCGGATATCGATCTTGGTGAAAAGATCTTTATTGAAATCTGAAAGGATTTCACCGCTTTTAATCACCTGGCTTTTCTTGAGTTCCTTGTTGGTGCCGATTACATAATATGCAGTATTCAGGGCCTCATCCTGTGAAGCGATGGTTTGGCTCTGGTTGTTGATCTGCGACCCCTGATCTTTTACAGTACGGGATAAAGTATCAATTTTAAGATTGGCAATTTCGAAGGAGGCATTGAGTTTTGCCAGCTTTGTACGCAGATCTTCAATTTGTGAAGCTTTATCGGCAAGATCCTTGTTAAGCCGTTCAACCATTTTGTTGAGTTCGTCAACTTTCATATTGGCATGTTTCAGCTTTTTGGAAAGGGCATTAATGGTCTCCTTGTTCTTCTGCATCAGGCTGTAAATGGTCTGGATATCATTCTTGATCTGTTCTTTTGCAGAAAGCTTCAATTCACCACCACGGTCTGTGGTAAGGTTGATGATATTTTCTTTTTGTTTAATCGTATCCAGCGTGCCCTGGATGTCGTTGATGGAGCGAATGAATTCGTTGATTGCTTCATCTTTTTGCATGGTTTGGCTCAGCAGACTGTCGGATTTGGCCTGCAATTCCTGGGCTTTTTTCTCAGCTGCACGACCGCAGGAGAGAAACACCGGGATCAATAAAAGCAAAAAATACTTTTTCATTTGATTAGGTTTTGTTTTTTTTGCAAAATTAATGATAAATTTAGAAATATTCTAATAAACAATATTTTCTGCAAGGTACACTCCTTTACTGACCAATCTTTTACATAATTATGGATAGTATTTGTATAATTCACACCTCTCCAAAACACCCTGCACCCTGAACTTAGGAAAGTAGCATTAACTTTACCAAAAATATGAGGAATGACCAATCCAGTTAAAATTATCCTGAAACCAGGAAAAGAGGCAGCTGTAAAAAGATTTCATCCCTGGATTTTTTCAGGAGCCATTGATAAAACAGAAGGAGCCCCCCGTGAAGGGGATATCATCGAAGTTTTGGGTGCTAGAAGAGAATTTCTGGCTATGGGACACTACCTGCCGGGATCCATTGCAGTTAAATTGTTTTCATTTGAACAGGCCGATATCAATGATGGTTTCTGGAAATCGAAACTGAAAGCTGCATGGGAATTCAGGAAAAGCCTTGGGCTCATTGATGGAAATGTCGCCAACGCATATCGTCTGGTCTTTTCTGAAGGTGATCTTTTGCCAGGTCTCATCATCGATTATTACAATGGTGTGGCTGTGATCCAGGCACACTCGGTCGGGATGCACCGCCTGATTCCTGTTTTTACCGATGCCCTCCGTGATCTTTACGGTGAAAAGCTGGTTGCGGTGTACGATAAGAGTTCCGAAACAATGGAGAAGTCCAAACTCATTACCCGCAATTCAAAACTTTTTTTGAAGACGCCCGACTCCTCTCATCGTTCAGTTATTTCTCAATCAGGCAGGGCAGAAGGTACTGAAGCAGGACTGACGGATCATTTTATCTTTGGATCTTCCGGCCCGGCTGGGATTACTGAAACCGGCCACCGGTTTTCTGTGGATTTTATCCGGGGACAAAAAACAGGGTTTTTCCTGGATCAGCGCGGAAACCGCATGTTTGCACAATTTTATGCGAAAGATAAAAAGGTGCTGAATGCATTCTGTTATTCCGGCGCATTTTCAGTTTATGCGTTGAAAGGAGGCGCATCCATGGTACATTCCGTCGACAGTTCCAGGATGGCAATTGAATGGACCGAAGAGAACCTCCGGCTGAATGGTTTTGACCCGGGCCGTCATAAATCGTTTGTGGCTGATGTTAAACGACACCTTGTCGAAACAGGGGAGAAGTACGATATGATCATTCTCGATCCGCCCGCCTTTGCAAAAACGCATCATGTCACCAACAATGCTTTACACGCCTATGTCCATATCAATGCAGAAGCGATGAAACGAATGACCCCCGGTGGAATTTTATTTACCTTTTCATGCTCCCAGCCGATTTCAAGAGATATGTTCAGGTCGGCCATTCAATCGGCTGCCATAGAAACCGGGCGCCATGTTAGAATTCTGCATCAGCTTTCACAAGGACCCGATCACCCGGTCGACATTTGTCATCCTGAAGGAGAATACCTGAAAGGATTGATTCTCGAGGTAGACTGAAAACCGTTCATCAGTTGGGTCGTAGCTACTTGATGACGACCCACCTGGTTCTCGATTCATATTTTGTTGTGATTTTCCCCCCTCCCTGGGTTCCCTGCTGCAAAGCAGCTGTTGTGGTCCGTTCAATATAAACCCTGAGGGGCATGTCGGAATTATAGAGAGCCAGGTCTGAACCCCTGACAGTAATGGAAGTCGCACCGGCCACCGCTGTAGATACTGTCGCAACCGGAATAAGGATTCCAACATGCACTGTAATGATATCAGACGATCCGCCGCAAGGAGCTCCGCTCCATTCAATTACATTGTCCCTGTTTTTATACAAGGTATCGACTGCAGGAAGTTCGATTTGTCTTTGCAGGATGGCTGTATTGGTATAAATCCGTTGCCAGGCATCTGTATAAACAAAGATACCTTCCTGAACCTGTTCGTTTACATAAACTGATTCATAGACCGAATTTGCAGGATTGAAATTCATGGGATTTCCGTTCAGGGTGATGCTGCTGGGAGGATAAAGAACCACACGGGAATACCAATCAAGGTCATAAAACCTGATGCCAAAATAGGAATCCAGGTTGTCAGAGTTATAAATGTACCAGATCTCCTGCTGTATGTGATCAGGATCAGTAATATACGATTGTTTCTTTTTACAACCGGTGAAAATAAGAATACTAATTACGAGAAGAAGTAGTGATTTTTTCATGGCATTTGTCTTTAGTTATACAAATTTAACATTTTATTAAAAATATATCTTTGTAAAAAAAAGAAATAGATGAACCTTGACTTTCCCAAACCATCAGAGTATTCGCGGCTTTGGTCGCTCGATGAAAAAATAGTCTTCCTGAACCACGGCTCATTCGGTGCATGCACCCGCTACATCCTGGAAAAACAGACTCAATACCGGCGCCAGCTCGAAGATCAACCGGTCAGGTTTTTTATGCGTGAGATGGAGGATTTGTTTAACGATTCCAGGCAGAAAGTTGCATCGTTTGTCAATGCCAGGCCCGATGACCTTGTTTTTACGACCAATGCAACGGCCGGGGTGAATACGATTTTCAAATCACTGAAATTTAATCCTGGGGATGAAATCCTGTGTACAAACCATATTTACGGAGCCTGCAGGCAGCTCCTGGAATATATCAGTGAACAAACCGGGGCAAGACTGGTGGAGGCCAGGTTTGATTTCCCGGTTTCCTCACCCGGTCTGATCCTGGAAGCTATACTGGCGAAAGTGACTGCGAGGACAAGGATAGCGCTTGTTGATCATATCACCTCTGCCACTGCAATCATCCACCCGGTGGAGGAGATCGTAGGGGAGCTGGAAAAACGAGGGGTGGATACCATGATTGACGGGGCCCATGCACTGGGAAGCATTCCCCTCGACCTTGAAAAAATCGGCGCAGCCTATTACACTGCAAATTGCCATAAATGGCTGTGTACACCAAAAGGAGCTGCCATTCTTCATGTGCGAAAAGATAAACAGGCTGGAATTATTCCTGTGGTGATCAGTCACGCCGGACATAAGGCAGAATCCTTTTCCGAACGTTTTTTCTGGCCCGGAACCTTTGATCCGACCGCCATGATCTGTGTAAAGGATTCCATTGACTATATGGAGTCGGTTTTCCCGGGAGGGTGGCCTGCCATCATGAAACGAAACCACCAGCTTTGTATTGAGGCAACCAATTATATCTGCGGACAACTGGGAATTGAAAGACCATGCCCGGATTCAATGCTGGCCGGTATGGCGACCTTCCCTCTGCCGATATCCATACCAGGAACCACGCTCAATTATAAAAGTGCAGATCCGTTGCAGGAGATGCTTTACAGTAAGTTTAGCATTGAAATACCCGTGTGGGATTGGTCATCTCCGCCATCAAAACTTATCAGGATCGCAGTCCAGCTCTATAATTCCATGGACCAATACCGCTATTTTGCAGCAGCCCTGAACGAATTGCTCAGAAAATAACATCAACAAGCAAAACAAATCACCCTGTCACCCTGTTACCTTGTCACCTTGTTACCCTGTCACTTAACAACAACCTTCCTCGTTACCGTAAAGTCCTTCCCGACAACCTTCACCAGGTAAATTCCTGTAGAAAATCCTGAGAGATCAATGGTTGTATTTTTATCAGAGGAATGAATTGATGATCCCATCCGGACTCCGCGATAGTCATATACATCAAGGACATACGGATCTGTCTGTTGCTGATCAAAAGTAACATGAACCATTTCGTGGGCAGGATTTGGAAAAATCTTTAAACCAACCTGCCGGTTCTCCTCTTCAACCCCGAGAGAACGGTTCCCCTGGGCAAACCACACACCCCATTTGGCTTCAGTGATAATCACGTTGGCAGTGGTGGATGCCGGATTAATTTTGTCCGGTAACATGGCCAGAGAAGCAATGGAAGGTGCATTGTTATAAGGCGTTGAAAAAATAATATTGTCATCCAGCTTGGAATAGTTTGGGTAGCTCAGCGTGGATCCGTTGCCGAAAATTTCTACAAAGTCGCCGGTTTCCAAATTGGCGGTCAGGACACTCACGGAATTCGTGTTGCCATTCATGTAATCGAAAGCACAAACTGAAGGCGAGTTTTTCGATAATGACGGATTTCCGATGCTGATCCCTTCAGGAATACCTGAAACCAGCTTGAATACATCACCACTGCCCCAGTCACCGGAGGCTTCGTTCCATACCTGCATGAAACTGATGTCCCAATAATCCACATTTTGTCCAGATGTGGAGCTGTTCATCACATTATAGGCATCATACATGATGAACTCGCCGCTGTAATCCCATTCGAGTGCATCCGCATACAAAACATTGTAAGTGACCACGCCCTGCTGGGTTGTCGGGTTATACAGGTGTGCCTTTACCCATTGCTGCTTCTGGTAACTGTACAGATATATGGAGGAATCCTGATATTCGGTGACAGCGGCGATCTTTGTCCCGTCTTTTGAAATGGCAACGTTCGACCACATGGCATCTTCCTGAATGATGCTCTCCTGTGGCTGACTGCCCAGGGTGATGGCATGCATCTTCTTGTCGGTTCCAATGAAAACGGCTAAACTCCCGTTATCGACGATGCTTGGTTTACTGATCACCGGGGTTTGTGAAATAGGGACAAAATTTGAAGCATCTGTAGCGGCAATGTATAAGGTGTTTGGATCCGAAGTGGCCGTGTTGACAACCAGAATATAATCCTGGCCCGGGTTTACAGGAAGCGGATTCTCGTAATTGCCGGCGCTGCCATCGGTGATTCCGACTTCATCAAAGGCAGCTTTTGCAGCATTTACCTCCGCTGAACCATCTCCGTAAAGATCCTTGGCAGATTGGATTACGGCCAGGCGACAGTCGATGAATTGTGATGACCGGGTCAGGTACTGGAAAAGGGTTCTGAAAAAGGTCTGTTCCCCTTTATCGATCCCAACAGCTGTTGCATATTTATAAAACGCAAAATTGATAATCCCGCTGTTGATGTGGACACCCCCATTGTCCTCCGTTCCATTGTACATTTCACTCACATTGGCGGGCTGGTATCCAGGATCGTTCAAGCTTGATCCTCCGTTATGTGGATTTGACATATCACGCAAACATCCCGTCGGGAACATACCCGGCTTGACAATGTCTTCCCCGATCTTCCAGTTCAGCCGCTCTACGACTGCCCCTGCGATATCTGAAAAGGCTTCATTCATAGCGCCCGATTGATTCTGGTATTCAAGATTGGCCGAAGCTTCATCAAAGGCATGGCCCAGTTCATGGGCGCTTACATCGAGCGCACCAGCCAGGGGTTTAAACTGGGTATCCCCGTTGCCATATACGATACACACACCATTCCAGTAAGCATTATCCAACCCGTTCCCGTTATTCTCAGTTGCATTGATAACGCTGAAAATAGATCCTCCCTTGTTGTTCCATGAATTTTTATTATGGGTGGTCCTGAAATATTCATAGGTGATTCCTGCATTATACTGAGATGAAATGACTTTCGGGTTCCAGGTATTGTTCGTGGATGAAACAAGAGCCGGGTTGAATCCCTGGACAGACGGGCTTGTATAATTCGCATCATAAACCCGCATGGTGCCTTCCTGGTTTTGAGGATTATACATGGGACGCGACACATCAACCATAAGGTAGTTCCCTCCTTCAAGATAGGCATGAATGGTCCGGTTTACCCCATTCAGGTCGGCTTCGGTTGCTGTCACATCGCCATCACTCTGCGTATTGTTGAAACAATGGATGATGGAACCGGTTTTGGCATCAACAAAATACTCCCAGCGCTCAAGAAAGTTCGGCCTCACGGTGATATGCCAGGTGAGGAATTGCTGCCTCGGATCCCTGTTTTTATGATAAATGACAAGCTCCTGTATCGGTTCGTTATATTGGAGTATTGATTTTTGATATAAATCAAGATTATGAAAAGTGGTCTTTTTAGATAGATCATTGATCACTGTCATCCGGGCCTGGGAGCCCCCGATGGAGGGATGAACATCAGGTATGGTTGAAGTGGGGTAGGTGTTTCCATTAAATAACCCGATATGATCACCGGATGAATGCAGGTAAATTTCTCCGCCGTAAACCGGGATTCCCTGGCAGACCTGCTGCATTTTGATATGGAATATGCCAAGTTTATCACGTTCCTGGCTTTTCACCTCAAATTCAGACCGGACATCCTTAATTTTGAGCTCTCCCTGCAGGGCTCCGAGGTATTCAAAACAGGCCGCTTCCAGATTCCCCGCCGATTTGAGATCAATGCTTAATGAATTGGTCAGTTTTCCCGAAAGAAAAATCAACTGCCCGTTCTGATTGAAATGCTTGTCACTGAAGGCATTTTTTTCCTTTGAAAAGAAGGGTAATGGATGACTGACAGGCTTAAACGAACCAGCCTGGCTCAGCCTGATGGCCTGGGAAAGGTTGTTCCCGGGAAGGGGCTGAAGCTGTTTTGGCATAGACCCTGCCGACCTGGCCGATTTGGTCTTGCCAGAAAATGGATTGACCTGACCCGAAATGGATGTGACCAGCGATAAGAAAATAATCAGAGCGGTAAAAAAAAGTATGCGATTTTTCATTGAGTTTGTTTTTAAGGTTAAAAAATGGTCATGAGATAATCATAAAATTCCTTGACTTTTTCAGGCATTGCTACACCCGTCTCTCCCCACTTAACTTCATTCTTCCGGGGGGGCGTTTTCATGATCAGGTAATAGGTCATATTGCCGGGATGGCTGAATTTTATGGTTTCGAGACCTATTGCAGTTGCCCTATTGAAAATTTCCTGGGTCCTCTTTTTTTCAATTTTTTTTACTTCCTTCCATTCTCCATCGAATCCGTTGCTAATAAAAAGCTGACCGTTATCAAGCAGGCTGTATTCCCTGATCATGCCGGTTACCCCTCCTGAACTTCCTGCGACAATTTGGGTTTTGGCGTATGTTTTTGGGGTGTACTGCGCAGATTTACATGAATAAAGAGCCACGAGGGAAGATAGAAGGAGGAGAAAATATTTCATCAGGGATCGTTTAAGAAGGTAAAATCGATGCGAATATAATACAACGTATTATTTAGACCAAATAAAATATTTATTATATTTGGTGATCATTAGCAAGATCCAATGAAAAATCTGCTGGACTTTTTTCATGACAGTGTTGAGCGTTTTCACGATAACATCTATCTATGGGAAAACCGCGGTGATGGTTACGCAGGAATGACATATGGCGAGACAAAAGAACAGGTTTATCGCACGGCTGCCGGCCTCATCTCGCATGGCATAAAAAAAGGAGACAGGGTTGCCTTGTTCTCAGATGCGAGAAATGACTGGGCCATCTGTGAGTTTGGCATCCTTTTCTGCGGAGCGGTGAATGTTCCGTTGTCGGTGCGTTTGAGCGAACCGGAGGAGATCAGGTTCAGGCTTGCACATTCCGGTACGCGCATGGTCATTGTTTCCGGTAACCAGATAAGCAAAATAAGAATGATCAGGCGGGAACTCCCCCTTCTTGAAAAGATCATCCTTCTCGATGACATTTCTCCTGAATCACCTGATGAAATCCCTATAATGGCTGTAAGGAATGCCGGAGACCGGTTTCTTTCTACCCATCCTGAGGTTTTCAATGAGCGTGTGGCCTCGGTGCTACCCGGTGATTATGCCAACATCAGCTACACTTCGGGTACAACGGCCGATCCAAAGGGGATCATCCTGACCCACAGGAATTTCGTAGCCAACATTCAGCAAAGCTATTCTCTGATGGATATCAGCGATGACTTCACAACATTGCTGATACTCCCGTGGGATCATGCCTTTGCGCATACAGCCGGCATCTATTGTTTTATGGGAAAAGGAGCCTCCATTGCTTCTGTCCAGGCAGGTAAAACAGCCATGGAGACATTGAAGAACATTCCAAAAAACATAAAGGAAATAAGACCACACCTGCTTTTTACCGTTCCTGTCCTGGCTAAAAATTTCAGGAAGAATATTCAGAAGTCAATCAAATCAACAGGTGTTCTGAATGAATTCCTGTTCAATGTTGCAATGAAGACTGCCGTGATCTACAATGGCCGTGGGTTTGATAAAGGAAAGGGTATAACATTCTTGCTGTGGCCATTTCTCCGGATTTTTGACTTTTTCATCTTCAGGAAAATACGGGAAAGTTTTGGTGGCCGGCTTGAATTTTTTATCGGGGGAGGAGCCCTGCTTGATATTGATCTTCAGAAATTTTTTTATGCAATCGGCATCCCGATGTTGCAGGGGTATGGCCTTACCGAGGCTTCACCCCTTATCTCGTCCAACGCGCTCCACAAGCACAAGTTAGGATCATCCGGGTTTCCGGTTGCCAATCTTGAATTGAAGATTTGTGATGAGGAGGGCCATAAACTGCCGGAGGGAGCCAAAGGTGAAATTGTGATAAAGGGGGAAAACGTGATGGCTGGTTACTGGATGAATGAGGAGGCAACGCGGAATTCAATCAGGGACGGCTGGCTGCATACGGGCGATTTAGGATATGTTGATCAGGATGGATTTCTGTATGTGCTCGGGAGGTTCAAAAGCCTGCTCATTGCTGATGACGGAGAAAAATACAGCCCCGAGGGTATGGAAGAGGCCTTTACCTCCCAATCAGGATTCATTGAACAATGCATGCTGTTCAACAACCAGAGTCCATACACCATTGCATTGATCGTTCCCTGCAGGGAGCGTTTGCTGCGTTATCTTCTCAGGGACTTTGACCTTCACTCAAAAGAAGCCGCAACAGCAGCCCTGGAAAAAATAAGGCAGGAGTTACAGGAATACCGGAGTGGTAACAGGTTCGGAACCATGTTTCCCCAGCGATGGTTGCCTTCGGCCATTGCCATTCTTGACGAGGGATTTACAGAGGAAAACCATTTACTCAACTTTCAATTGAAGATTGTGCGGGGTAAAATTATTGACCGGTACCAAAAAACAATTGAATTCCTCTATACCCCGGAAGGAAAAAACCTTCAGAATGAAAGAAATGCAGCAGCAATGAAGAAAATATTATCCTGACCCTTCAATCCATTTTCATTGCTGAAATTTCCTGTATTGTTTGATTTCCCTAAGATTTTATCGTTCCCAGGATATCCTTCAGAAGCAGATCGAAATTCATTCCACCGGAGGACTTCGGAGAATATCCAACCACTACGATAACCAGATCTTTCGAAGGGATGATAAATATACGCTGCCCGTCGTAACCAAAACAGAAGTACATATCCTCCGGAGCTGAAGGATAATATTTTCCCAGGTTCAGCCAGAAGAATGAACCATAGCTTCCTTTACTGTCTTCAACTGGCATAGTCGAATATTTCACCCATCCTTCAGGTAAAATACGTTTACCATTGAAAACACCATCATTCAGATAAAGTGAGCCAAACCGGGCAAAGTCACGCACCGTAGCGTAAATATAGGAAGAGCCCACGAGGGTCCCGGTCGGATCGACTTCAAACACCACATCATGCATCCCGGTTCGGTCGAACAGCCGGGAATGGGCATAGGACCAGTATAGATCATCCCGGTCGAATTTTTTTCGCATCAGTTCACTCACAATATTTGCCGAGCCTGATGAGTAATACCAGTGACTGCCGACCGGGTAGTCAAGGGGTTGCCTGGAGGCGTAACCCGCAAAATCGTTGTTTTCGTAAAGCATCAGGGTCACATCAGAACGATTGCCATAGTCCTCGTTCCACCGCAAACCGCTCTGCATCTTCATCAGGTTATTTATGGTGATTGTCTTTCGTTGATCGTTTTGCCATATCGAAATCCCGGCGGGTTGGTTTATGTCCAATTTCCCCTCCATCACCATAATGCCTGCCAGAGCATTGGTAAAGCTTTTGGCCATGGACCAGCTTAAAAATCTGGTTTTTTTATTGAATTGTCCCTTATATTTTTCCGCTACCGGGATTCCTTTGTGAACGACGATTGATCCGAATGCATTGCCCTTGTATGCATTTCGTACGATTAACCTGTCCATGATTTCTGCCAGGGCTTTTTTATCAATCCCGGTATCCATATCATGAATGACATTTCCAACCGGCCATTCAATTGTATCAGGGTCAACGTTCTCTCCGGGCAGGGCAGGAAAGTGTATTTTTCTCAAGGCTGCTTCATCCGCATTACGTAACAGGGTACTCCCGAATCTTTCCCGGAAAATGGCTTTGGATTTACCCCATAAAAACCGGCTGGTCACGCTCTTTTCCCTGTAGTTTACTTCGTTGCTTGCATACCGGATAAATGAAAACCTGAGATCGGTTGCCTCCACCTCCCCGGGATCGCGGTTGGAAATAAATACTGCAGAACAAAGGTATTTGGCAGGGTACCCGGTAATGATGGGCAGCAATGAATTTAAATAGATTCCCCCCCAGGTCAAGAATGCGAGGAAAAGAACGCCCAGAAAAATGAAAATTCGTTTTTTCATGCTGATAACATATCACTCATTCTTTCTGCCCTGCATTAATTAAACTGTTAGCAGCATTATTGTAAGCATAATCGATTATTCTCAGCGTATCATTGTGCTGACTGCAATAAATCCTGATCCATCCGTATCTATATTCATTGTCCTGCATGAACCGGATACCTAAATATCGCTCTCCCTTCCCTTTAAACTGCCCTGCATCCAAAAAGGTTCCCAGTACACCCGTGCTGTTTCCCCAGTGACCGTTCCCGGAAATGGGATCTGATGCGTTCAGAGCATCGGGGTAACCATAGGTAGAATTGTCAAGAATTTCAAAGGAAAGAGGGATCACCCTGGCTGCCAGTGAATCGAAGGATTCAGGGAGCCCGTTGGGATTATATTTGTTCAGGTCAATAATTTCAAATCCAATATCTGACCTGGCATCTCCATCCAGGTCAAAATCCTTTAGTCCGGTTGAAATAAATTCAACATTGATCCATCCGTTCAGGATGCTGTCAATATGTTTGGATATCGCATCATCGCTTTGCTGCAATACTGAAACATCCCTGATAAGCACGACTTCTTTGTTCAGCGGGTGATAAACGATGCCATCATTTTTCGGATCACTGCCGGTTTTGGTGCAGCTGATCATGGCTGAAACAACAAAGAACAGGAAGAAACTGAGGCTGATTTGGTTTTTTCTCCGGGAAATTCTCCCGAAAAATGCTTTTCTGTTTTTCATACCAGCGATTTTTAATGTTATCTTATTTTATTCTTGATAACATTTTAACGAAGATATACCCGGGAAAATTGTCGCAGTGATGGGAGATGATCTTTCTATTGGCGTTCCGGACCCTCATGACTCCAGGCGTTCATCCTATGGTGACCGAAAGATACGACGAAAAAGTAAAATTCTGGTTCTTTATAAAATCAAGTGGGTTTTTAACGGTTCAAAGGAATCAATTTTAGTGGTCTGAAAAATGACCTGTTTGTGTCATTGCTTTTTTATTTTTTTTCATTTTATTTTTAGCCTATCAAATTTCCAACCCTGTGAAATATTTTTTTTACCTCAGTAAAAATCCCATTAAAATCAAATTTTATGAAAAAGATCTACTGGATTTTCATTTTGCTGTTGATTGTATGTACGGCGTGTAAAAAAAGTAGCGTCGAGAACAACACCAGCACAGGTTGGACTGAGGAGGACCAGGCCTTCCTTGAAAACATTCAGTCTTTGCAGGCTGAAGCCGGTGACAATTATAAAACATGGTCCCAATCCATGGATTCCCTGCTGGTGATTAATAAATTACAACAATTTTTTCTGAGCGATCCATCAGTATTATCAGCCACAATCGGCAGCCAGGGAATTGCTGTTCAGTATTCAAATGGTATGCGGGGCGGACTCTTTTTAAATCCTAAACGAGGCGCAACCAAGAGCAAAATGACCATGGATCATCTTCCCACAGAACCTGCAATCAATACCGGAATTAAATCAATTGTGAACAACAAGAAAATGGTTTTTTTCGCCCCGTGTTACTACCAATTCGAAGAACACTGTAACATAACCCTGGAAGGATACAAAAAAAATCTGCCTAAAGTAGGATTTACTTTTGATGCAGTGTATAAAGATTCTGAAGCAACTTTAGATCGTTTAACCCAACTTGACGGATTTGGCATCATTCATTTAGATTCCCATGGGTGGGCCTGGCCCAATGATACAGAGATAAAGGAGGTGTACTTTCAAACCTGGGATGTATTGGACGAAGAAAAAGCAAAGAAATATGCGGATGATCTGAAAAACGGCACTATTTGCATTCCCAGGACTTTTAAACCAAGCCCAGAAAATGAATTTATGCAAGATATTTGTTTAATTACTGAAAAGTTCATCATTTCACATAATGATTTCAGCAAAGATACTGTTTTGTTTTTCGGCAGCTTTTGTTATAGTTTTTTAGGGAATTGGGACCAACTTCCAAGTAAATGTGCCAAGGGATCCTATTTAGGGGTCGACTGGTCGGTTCGTTCAGGAGGAACCGCTATTTGGGCAGTATCACTCATGGACAGTTTGTGTGATATAACGGCGAAAACGCCATTCACGGTGGGTAAATGGATATTGGGGCCAGTTCCTCCAAAATATTATTTTGAACCGGATGAGCAAAGGAATGTGAGTATCTATTATTCAGGGGATAGAGATCTGGGTTTGTGGAAATCTTTAGAAATTGAGACCACTCCTATTACAAACATTACCCAGACAACTGCAACAGGTGGCGGAAATGTCAAATCTGATGGTGGTTTCCCAATCACTGCCAGGGGGGTGTGCCTGAGTTTGTCGCCAAATCCAACAATTGCAGATGAACACACAGCCGATGGCAACGGAACAGGTGCATTTGTTAGCAACCTCGGCGGACTTACGCCAAACAAGCAATATTATGTCAGGGCTTATGCTACCAATAGTCAGGGAACAATGTATGGAAACCCGGTGACCTTCACCACCCAGAAGGGAACAGGAGAAACTGTAGCTGATATTGACGGGAATGTTTACCACAAGGTAACCATCGGCACTCAGGTATGGCTGGTTGAAAACCTGAAAGTAACCCGTTACAGTAACGGAGATCCGGTCCCTAATGTAACCAAGAATTCTGATTGGAGTGAAATAAAAACCGGTGCCTGGTGTGATTATGAAAATGAGGGAAGCAATGGAATAACTTATGGACATTTGTACAACTGGAGAACAGCAGCCGATCCCAGGAATATTTGTCCTTCGGGGTGGCATGTTCCTACCGATGCCGAATGGACTGTGCTGGACGATTACCTGTTGTTCCATGTAGGTGGTAAAATGAAAGAAACCGGGACAGCCCATTGGGCTAGTCCGAATACAGGAGCAACCAACGAAAGTGGATTTACTGCCCTTCCAGGTGGAGTGCGCAGTTGGGGAGGACTTTTTAGCGAGATTGGAAAAATGGCGGTATTTTGGTCCTCCACAGCAGATTCAGATCCCAATAATGCTTATTACCGGCAGTTGTTGTATGATGATGATTTCATGTACAGAAATATTCCAACTTTTATCGAGGATGGATCTTCAATCCGTTGCCTCAAAGACTGAGGAGAGTTTAGACGATCCTGGCAAGGGAAATTTTGTTGTCATTATGTTACCCGTTAAAAAGGAAAAGCCCGTAAACATTGACGTTTACAGGCTTTCTGAGTAGCGGGGACAGGATTCGAACCTATGACCTTTGGGTTATGAGCCCAACGAGCTACCACTGCTCCACCCCGCAGTATATTTTTGTGTACCTTTGTACTTTCTTTCGCCGTGCAAAGATAGTATTTGTTTCCGTTTTATCCAACACCCAAAAAAAATATGTTACACAAAGCCGGATTCGTCTCAATCATTGGTTATCCAAATGTTGGGAAATCCACGCTCATGAATGCCTTGCTCGGTGAAAAGTTGTCGATCATTACCCCCAAAGCCCAGACAACCCGGCATCGCATTATGGGAATTTTCAGCGGAGATGACTATCAGATTGTCTATTCCGATACGCCGGGAGTTATCCAACCCCATTATAAACTGCACAGGGCCATGATGTCGGCAGTTTTCGCAGCCCTCGATGATGCTGATGTGATCCTGCTGGTTACCGAAGCAGACAACGATTTTAAGCAGGAGGACATTCTAACCAAACTCAAAGAGGCCACCGTCCCCGTGATCGTGGTGATCAATAAAATTGATCTTGGAAACATGGAGAAACTTGAAGCAGAGGTTGCCCGGTGGATGAAAAAGCTGGAAAAAGCAACTGTTCTTCCCGTTTCAGCTTTGCATAAACTCAATCTCGATCAGGTTTTTAAAGCCATTCTTCACCATTTACCTGAATCACCGGCATTCTACCCCAAGGATGAACTGACCGACCGCAGCCAGCGATTCTTTGTTTCTGAAATCATCAGGGAAAAAATACTGCTGAACTTCTCACAGGAAGTTCCCTATTCAACGGAAGTAGCCGTAGAATCGTTCAAGGAGGAGGAACATCTCACCCGGATTACTGCCACGATTTTCGTTGCCAGAGAAACGCAGAAGGGTATATTGCTCGGTCACCAGGGATCGGCCATTAAAAAACTGGGAACTGACGCCAGGAAAGATATCGAAGCCTTCATTGATAAGCATATTTTTCTGGAATTGAGGGTGAAGGTTGCCAAGGACTGGCGCGAAGATGAACGCGCACTGAAGAGGTTTGGATACTCGGTGGATTAGGTAACAGGTGACATTCTCAAATCATTGTAATCCAGGTTCCATTTCCATCGGGGACCTGGCATAAAGTGTCAAACGCATAATGGAACTTAAATGTTCAGGAGTGGCACCGGGAGATGTGGCTAACCAGTCATGAATGAAAATGCTGGCAGAAAACTTTACATTCTATTCTCATCGAATCATTAAAGGAGGTCCGAAAAGCCTTATCCGCTTTCTTTCGTACCTTTGCAAATTAGGTTTACCATCAAAGTGAATATCAAGTGAATATTAGAGAATTAATCATATGACAAATATCATCGCAATTGTTGGCCGTCCGAATGTTGGAAAATCGACCCTTTTTAACCGTTTGTGCGGAGGGCGTGATGCCATCGTTGACCCGACGAGCGGGGTTACCCGTGACAGGCATTACGGGCATGGTGATTGGAATGGGAAATATTATTCGGTTATTGATACCGGCGGATATGTTCATCAATCGGGAGACGTTTTTGAGGATGAGATTAAAAAACAGGTAAAACTGGCCATCGACGAATCAGATGTGATTCTTTTCATGGTCGATGCCAAGGACGGGCTTACCGCGATGGATGAAGATGTTGCCAAAATGTTGCGGAGATCAAAAAAACGGGTCATCCTTATTGCAAATAAGGTGGATAACTATAAGATGGTGGACGACATTCACGAATTTCACGGGCTGGGATTGGGAGATATCTATTCCATTGCCTCGATCAGCGGCAGTGGCACCGGGGATCTGATGGATGAGGTGGTTCGTGAGTTCCCGGTTGAGGAGGAAAATGAAGCTAACCAGAATATGCTGGATGAACTGCCTAAAATTGCCATCGTCGGACGTCCCAATGCGGGGAAATCTTCACTGGTGAATATGCTGCTTGGCAACGACCGCAATATTGTAACACCGATACCAGGCACAACGCGTGATTCCATTCATACCCATTATCAGTATTTCGGACTTGACTTTAATTTAATCGATACAGCCGGGATCAGGAAAAAGGCCAAGGTTACGGAGAATATAGAATTCTACTCGGTGATGCGCGCCATCCGGTCGATTGAAAGCAGCGATGTATGTATCCTGATGGTCGATGCCGAACGGGGGTTTGAGGCCCAGGATCTCAACATCTTTTCACTCATCGAGAAAAACCACAAGGGCGTTGTTATCCTGGTCAATAAATGGGACCTTGTGGAGAAGGAGACCAATACCCATAAAGTTTTCGAAGAGACCATCCGGGATCAGATCAAACCGTTTGTAGATGTCCCCGTTATTTTCACCTCTGTTGTGACCAAACAGCGGATCTTCAAGGCTGTTGAAACAGCGATCCAGGTATTTAAAAACCGGTCGAAAAAAATAGGTACCTCGGCGTTGAATGATTTCATCCTGCCGATCATTCAGGAGATGCCCCCCCCTGTAACAAAGGGGAAATATGTTCGCATCAAATATGCCATGCAACTGCCTACTGCCTTTCCTTCGTTTGCATTTTTTTGCAACCACCCTCAATACTTAAAGGAGCCCTACAAGCGTTTTATTGAGAATAAACTCCGCGAGAAATTCGAATTCAACGGGGTTCCGATGGAGATATATTTCCGGCAAAAATAATTTGATGGAGAAGGCGATCCGGATCGACAAATGGCTTTGGGCCGTAAGGATTTTTAAAACACGAAGCCTGGCTTCCGAAGCATGCCGGTCAGGAAAAGTGAAAATCCTCGGACAAGTCATCAAACCATCCCACGAGGTCAAAACAGGAGAGGTGATCAGTATTTCATTTCCACCGATGGTGAAAACAATAAAGGTTGTTGAACTCGCCACAAGCCGGGTTTCTGCTAAATTTGTTCCTGATCTGATGGCTGATCTTACCCCGGAAGAAGAATATTTGAAATTGAAGCGAGATAATCAGTTGAATTTTGAATCCCGTGACCCTGGAATCGGCCGGCCGACGAAACGCGAACGCCGGGAAATAGAATTTCTCAAACAATATCTTGGCAAATGATTCCTGAGCACATACCGGGTTTGGATGACCTTGCTTTCGAAGGCAGGAATAAGGAGTATGGGGCATATTACTTTCGGAAGAATTACCCGCGGCTCATTGTGAAATCTATGATTTACGGGATCATAATCATCTTGCTGACCGTCATGATCCCATGGTTTTATTATACGTTCGAACCCGTTCCCCTCATCGAGGGAGATATGATGTATGAGGTTGCCTATTATAATATGAGTGCGCCGCCTGATGACCAGCTGAACAAACTGGCCCAGGCCCTTGCGAAACCATTGCAGGAGGCCCCCCAGGCTCCGGTTGTGACAGATTCAGCGACAGTAAAAGAGAAACCCGTTGAAGAACCTCCGAAACAAACTGAGGAAAATGATAAAGCAAAATTTGACTCATCTGCAAACCCCGGCGGGTCAGGATTAGGGGAAGGAACCGGGGACGATACAGGGTTGTCCTCTGCAATCGATGTCTATCCCCGCTATCCTGGCGGGGATGAATCACGCTTATATTATTTGCGCAAACAGATAAGGTACCCCGAAGCCGCACTGAAAGGGTCGGTTCAGGGAGTGGTGATGGTCGTATTCATTGTTGAAACGGATGGTACCTTAAGCAACATTGATGTGACCAAGCGCATCGGCGCCGGCTGTGATGAAGAGGCTATCAGGGTTACCAGGGAGATGCCGCGCTGGGACCCGGGCAAACGCAATGGTCGCCCGGTCAGGGTCATGGTGCGGATGCCGATAGTTTTCAGAATCCCCGGGGGGCGTACCTCCTGATGGGCATAAAAAAAGGGGCAAAAGCCCCTTTGTCGTGAATGGCAAGCAAACTTGCCGGTAAATTACTTCTTTTCAGGAGTTGTAGGTGCAGGAGCAGCTTTCTTTGCATCTTTTGCACAGCAGCTTGAACCTTTTTTTGCTTCACTGCAGGCTGCTTTGGTTTTCTTGTCGCATCCGGCTTTTTCTTCTTTTACACATTCTTTCTTGTCCGCTGGTTTTGCCGGTTTATCCTGGGTTTGAGGAGTCTGGGCAAAGGTCAGGCTTGCGAAGAGAATAACAGCTGAAAATAACATTGCTACTTTTTTCATGGTATTTGCGTTTTGGGATTGTTTACAATTTAATAATGGTACAAAATTACATATACTATTTGTCATGTGCAATAGCTCCTTGTTAAATTATTGTTAAGGGGAAGTGGTGTCAGAATAACTATTCTTTATTTTTCGTATCCATGAGGATGGTTACAGGCCCGTCGTTTACCAGAGCAACCTCCATCATGGCGCCGAATTTTCCTGATTGAACTTTTTTCCCGAGAAGTGACTCCAGGCGATCAATGAATTTAATATACAGATCATTCGCAGTTTCAGGGTCGGCAGCCCGGATGTAAGAAGGCCGGTTGCCTTTTTTTGTACTGGCATGCAGTGTAAATTGGCTTACAACCAGAATATCACCCCCCGAATCCTTCACAGAACAATTCATTACGCCTGCATCATCATTGAAGATCCTCAAATTTACCAGCTTGGCACAAAGCCATTCAATATCACCTTCCTGATCTCCGGTTTCCACACCCAGGAGGATGAGTAATCCGGGGCCGATTTTTCCGATAACTTCCGCATTAACTGATACCGAAGATATTGATACACGCTGTATTACAACTCTCATATTGATGCAGGTTTCATATTTAAATGATCAGAGAAGGCGCCTAAAGATACATATTCCTTTTTATTGGATCAAAATAGCATAAAGATTCAACCGACTTTTGAGTTTTATTGTAGATTTGCATTATACAAGACTTTGATGACCAAATTAAGCGTCAATATCAATAAAATTGCAACTTTACGCAATGCCAGGGGAGGGGATCTCCCCAATGTTTTAAAGGCAGCTGTTGATTGTGAGCGGTTTGGAGCCCAGGGCATTACTGTACATCCCCGGCCTGATGAGCGGCACATCCGATATAAGGATGTATTAGACCTGAAACCCATGTTAACCACGGAGTTTAACATAGAGGGTTATCCTTCCCGTGAATTTGTTGATCTTGTGATCCGTGTACTTCCCGCTCAGGTCACCCTGGTACCCGATCCCCCGGGTGTGCTGACTTCCAATGCCGGCTGGGATACCATTCAGCATGAATCCTTCCTGCGGGAGATCATTGCCGAATTTCATCACCACCACATCAGAACCTCCATTTTTATTGATTCAAACCCGGTTTTGATCCGCAACGCGGCAAAAACCGGAACCGACCGAATTGAACTCTATACTGAGTCCTATGCCAGAATTTTTCCTTCAGCCAGGGAAGAGGCCATCAAGCCCTTTATCCATGCCGCAACTGTTGCAACCGGGTCTGGCCTGGGCATCAATGCAGGTCACGATCTTAACCTGATGAATCTCAAATATTTTGCCGAACAAATACCCGGGTTACTGGAGGTGTCAATTGGACATGCACTGATCTGTGATGCACTCTATTTCGGACTCGAGAATACCATACAGTTATACAGAAGACAATTACACTGAAAAGTACGAAACGCGATGCCTCGATTCCTGAATAAAATTTCAACCCTGTCGATTCTAATGATTATGATGTTCTCATCAGCAAGTGTAGCAGCCAGGAAGACCGGGAACCTTGAAAAAAAGGCAGCGGAAATTCATCATGCCGTTCTGACGATTGATTCGCACACCGATGCGCCACTTCGTTTGAACCAGAAGGGATTTGACATGTCGGTGAGACATGACCCCAGGAAAGATTATTCAAGAATCGATTTTCCGCGCATGAAGGAAGGTGGGCTTGACGGCGCCTTTTTTGGAGTCTTTGTATCACAGGGCCCCCGCAATCCTGAAGCTTTTGAAAAAGTCAGGCTCAAGGCGACCATGCTGTTCGATACCATTGATGCCGTGGTGATGCGAAACCACAACCTGGCCGGGCTGGCAGTATCATCCGCCGATGCCATCCGTTTAAAAAAAGCAGACAAACGGGCTGTCTTTATTGGCGTTGAGAATGGATATGCGATTGGCAAAGACCTTTCACTGATCAGCACCTATTATCTCCGAGGCTCCCGATATATCACACTCTGTCATACAAAGAACAATGATATTTGCGACTCTTCAACCGATACCATTGAACATAACGGATTGAGTCCGTTTGGATATGAGGTGGTCAGGGAGATGAACCATGTGGGGATGATGGTTGATGTTTCACACATTTCAGATAAATCGTTGCTGGATGTGTTATCCGTGACAAAAGTGCCTGTCATTGCTTCACATTCCTGTGCCAGGGCCTTGTGCGACAATCCACGTAACCTGACAGATGAATTGCTCAGGGCGATTGCAAAAAACGGGGGCGTTGTTCAGATGTGCGTCCTCAGTGATTATGTAAAGAAGCCTGATCCCAACCCAAGGCGCGACTCAGCCCGGCATGCTGTTCGGGTGAAGTATCATGATTTTGACGGGCTGACGGAGGATGAAATGAAAGCAGCACATGACGATTGGAATGCGGTAAATGACCTATTCCCTCAGAAGCTGGCCACTGTTTCAGATGTTGTGGATCACATTGATCACATCGTAAAGGTTGCCGGGATCGACCATGTAGGCATCGGGACAGATTTTGATGGAGGTGGCGGGGTTGATGGGTGTTTTGATGTGAGTGAGATGGGCAATATCACCCTTGAACTTGTAAAACGGGGCTATTCAAAAAATGAGATCCGGAAAATATGGGGAGGGAATCTCATGCGGGTAATGGACAAAACAGATAAAATTGCAAAGGAGTACAAGCTCAGCTGTCGGTGTAAATAATAAAACCACAGAGACCCATGATAATTAAAATCTTCGTTTGCCTGATCCCCGTATTTCTTTTCCTGATCATGCTATTGTATCTCGACAGCCTGAAACTGGTCAGTAAAACTTTGCTATTAGCCTGTCTCGTTTGGGGCCTGGTGAGTTCCGGGCTCAGTTTTTTTCTGAATACCTTCCTGTTAAACCATTTAGAGGTGAGTTTTGAAGCCTATTCCAGTTTTATTGCCCCCTTTGTTGAAGAATTGCTGAAATGCGGATTGTTATGGATCCTCATAAAGAGAAATAAAATAGGATTCATGATTGACGGGGCCATCTATGGATTTTCAATCGGAGCTGCCTTTTCATTTGCTGAAAACATATTCTATCTTTCCCAGTTCGCCGGGAATGACAGCAATCTGATGATCTGGATCACCCGGGGATTTGGAACAGCCATCATGCATGGCGGAACCCCCGCGATATTCGGGATTCTCTGCATGAGTGCGCTGAACCGGCATTCAAGTTTCGGATTGGCATCCATCTCGGGCTTGCTGGCAGCCATTCTGATTCACGGAGTTTTTAACCAGTTTCTGGTCTCCCCGCTTATTTCGACTGTGATCATTATCCTCGTGGTGCCGCTATCCATTATTTTAATCTTTAATGCCAATGAAAAATCGATCAGGGACTGGCTTGAACTGGAATTTGATTCCGAGGTAAGCATACTCAGGATGATCAGGAAGGGGCAGTTCTCACAAACCAAAACCGGGAGTTTCCTTGTCTCCCTGAAGGAACATTTCGCCGGAGAGGTGGTGTTGGATATGTACTGCTTCATCAGCCTCTACCTTGAACTTTCGATGAAGGCCAAAAGCTTGATGATGCTCAAAGAGAATGACCTGATAGTTCCGCCGGATCCTGATTTGCAGGTAAAACTCCATGAACTGAAAGCGCTGAAGAAAAGCATTGGACGTGGCGGATATCTGGCAATTGCACCCGTGCTGCGGATGAACAAAAAAGATTTGTGGAAACTTTATATGCTTGAAAAAGGTTAACACCTGATTATTTTTTTTTCTACCTTTCACCAACTTTTAACATTTTTATCGTAATTATGGTAACGAAGGATGATAACGAGCTAGTTTATGAGGTAATTCACGGAAGCATTTCCTCCTTCGAGGTCCTGGTTGACAGGTATCAGAAAACGATCTTTAACATGATGATGCGCATGGTTGGTGACTACGAAACCGCCAGAGACCTTACCCAGGATGTATTTGTGAAGGCTTTTGAAAAAATGGGCGGGTTTGATTTTCGGTTTCGGTTTTTCAGCTGGATTTACAGGATTGCCGTGAATGAGGCAATCAGCTGGAACAGGAAAAAACCACCTACGGAAAGGCTTGACAAGGTCGATCCGGTCTCGGCTGAAACACTGGAAGCCAATGGCAGCGAAGGAAAAAGTAAATTACTTCGCCATGAATTGCGCAAAATGGAAGAAGATTACAGGGTATTGGTGTTGTTGAAATATTATTGTGGGTTATCCTATGAAGAGATTGCGGAAACGACCCACATCCCGGTAAAAAAAGTTCGTTCCAGGCTATTTATAGCCAGGGAACAATTAAGAAAAGGATTGGTTGCAAACGGATTTTTTGAAAATGACTGAAAAAGAAATCATCGGAAAAATACACAGGAAGCTGGACGGGGAGCTGAGCGCAGAAGATCAGCGTGAACTGGAAAGCTACCTTGCTGACCATCCTGAAGCAGCTCAGTATTCAAAGGAGTGGGAATTGATACAGAAACATGTCGAACTTGAGCATACACAATTTATCGACATCGATTTAAAACCGGAAATCTTAAAAAGGATCAATATGGAAACCTATAAACAACCGCCGAAGAGAGCAGAAATACTGGTAGTACGGAGTTTCTGGTCACGTCCAGTGGTTAAATTCGGCTTTTCATTTGTGCTGGGCGTTTTCGCAGGTTTTGTCCTGTTCAGTTTCTTAAAGGCCGACCTCAAAGGTTCCGGCAAGGATGCATCAGAGATGAAGGGAACATTTTACGATTCCCGTTCGTTCGACAACATGAAAACAGCGGATGTACTGCAATATGAAAGCAGCCTGACCAAGGCGGTGTGCAATGTCCGTTACTCCACCAAAATAGTTGAAGTGAGGGTTGACCTCTCTTCCCTTTACCCTGTAAAATCGACCATCGAGTTCGATTACAATAATTTTAATGTGCTGAATGTCCAGAATTTAAGCGTAAACGATCAGTCTACGGCCATGGCCGCTGGTAACTTCATTCAGATCAACAACGTCGGTGACAATAAATTCATTTTCCAGCTTTACAACAAGAACAGTTTACCACACAACATCGACTTCAAGATCTATCAGAACGATTCACCCATTTACCAGAATTCAGTTCAGGTTAACAAGGAATAGAAATCAAAACAAATATAAGCCATGAAAAAGCAAGTTAAAATAGTCATAGGGGTCATCGTGGTCGTTGCCATTCTGATCGTCGGGGTATCCTTCCTCTTCCCAACAGTATTCAGCGGACTGACCTCAGGGACCTTTGGGAAGGCTGATAAATACCACAAAAGCCAGATGACCGAGGCCGATGTTAAACTCAGGAGTGAGGTTACTTCAGACACGGCCAGGTTAAAGAGCATGATCCAGGGATTAATCTATTTCTCGCTCTTCACGCAGGATCTCAGCTATAAAATTGATTCATGCGTCACCAAATTCCAGGAACATGGAATCTGCAGCCAGGAGGGTGGATGTGCCTCGGTGACGGTTTTACAGGACTATTCCGATTTTATCAAGAACAACAACAAAACGCTGGGCACAACCATCAGCATGCTGACAGGCTTTTATTTGAAAGATGAGTCGGATCAATCGGCGGATGTTGAGAAAAATCTCCGTGACTTTGGTAATTACGTTAGCAACTTGACTGAAAAGGATTCCATTCTGGAAGTAGCAATGAAAAGCATGGATAATTTCATGCTTACCAATAAAACCCTCAAGGCACGTAAAACGGAACTGGCCAGTCTGAAATCCATACGCGACCAGCTGCTGGTCAAGGGAGTTCAGATGGCAGCTTTGCTGCAGGATAAGCCTTTGAGTGCAGCGCTCATATCCTATGCACTGTCCTCACAACCCGGATTGAATGTCCTTATGATTAGCTCACATGGCCTGGTTGTCGGATCGCAAATGGCCGGTTCACAAGGATCATTAAATGTGTTAATTCCCGTTTCTGCACAGCAAACCGTTGGTGCTATTGCAAATGCAGGTAACCTTGAAAATGTTGTTGTCAGAGGAGTGGTGACTTTAAACTCGGGCCAGGAAATCAGTAATATTCTTAAATCCCAACAAATCGGGGCAATAAGATCAACCGACAATGACCTGCGGACGGGCTTTTCAGGAAGCATCATTCTTTATGATAAAGGTAGCCTGCAATTCGTTGTAAGTAACATTTCAATTTTGCAAAACCAGATGTCGAATGCTCAATTTAATGCAATACTTTGCGGAACCCAGAGTTATGGGGCTGTTGCCTATTTCTCTGCCGGAGGGCTGAACATGGTTGCCTCGAGTTACGACATTAAAAGTATCGTACAGAACCAGGCGATAGGCATGACGTTAAACAATATTCCACTCAATGCATTAAACGCTATTTGCGCCCAGGGTGGGGGGTTGGGGTCTGATGTTCCCCTTGGTACAAGTATTATTGGGATCACAGAATTAAGTAGCTTTGCACTTTAACCATATAGCGTTAGTCATCGGGTATAAGCGCTCTTGGGATCACAGAATTAAGGAGCAGCCAGAGTGCTCTGGGTGTGGAATCTGACAGATGATTAAAGCGGTGTTCAGAATGATTTTAACGGCGTACAGATGATGATCACTTATGCGTAAAAATTTACTAAAGATTGCAGGACTCGCAGGAGTCCTTTTTTTGTTTTCGGCACTCCATCTTTTTTCGCAGCATTCGCCGCGGATACAAAAGTTTCAGACTGAGAATGTTAAATTGGTTTTTCTCGACAAGAGCACCTCATACCTTGTCCCTCATACAGTTCGCGCTTTCGAAAATGCATTGATCTTTCACAAGACTTTCTGGGATTATGATCCTACATGCCCGACCAATATCCTTTTCAACGACTTCGGGGATGTCGGCAATGGCGGCACCATGGTGATCCCGTGGAATTTTCTGAACATTGGCGTTTCCCCATTCGATTATACCTTTTCGGTGGTTCCGTCAAACGAAAGGATGCAATGGCTGATGAGCCATGAACTCGCCCACCAGGTGATGTGCGATAAGGCGTCACAAGGTGACCGTGTGCTCCAGAAGATCTTTGGCGGTAAGGTAACGCCTGACAACAGGGATCCCTTGTCCCTTGTCTACAGTTACTTTACCACTCCCCGGTGGTATTCTCCCCGGTGGTATCATGAAGGTATCGCCGTATTCATGGAAACCTGGATGAGTGGCGGCATCGGACGGGTGATGGGCGGGTATGATGAAATGGTTTTCCGGACCATGGTGCGTGACAGCAGTTTCTTTTATAACGTGATCGGACTTGAAACGGAGGGAACTGCCATTGATTTTCAGGTTGGGGTGAATTCCTACCTGTATGGCACCAGGTTAGACAGCTACCTGGCTTATAAATACGGGCTGGAAAAACTCAAGGAGTTTTATTCCCGCACCGATACAAGCCGGAGGTTTTATGCAAACCAGTTCAGGCATGTTTATGGAATTCCCATTCAGAAGGAATGGAATAACTGGATCAAATGGGAACATGATTTTCAAAACGCAAACCTGGCAACCATCAGCAAACTGCCGGTGAGCCAGTATCGTAAAATCACCCCTAAACCACTGGGATCCGCTTCACGACCCTATTACGACAAAGATGCCGGTAAAATATACATGGCGGTGAACTATCCCGGAAAGCTGGCCCATATAACCAGCATTGATATTAAAACCGGGGAGATGACCAAAATAGCACCGGTGCCAAGCCCGAGCCTTTATTATGTGACCAGCCTTGCCTATGATGATTCGACGAAAACCCTTTTTGCGTCGACCCATAACAACGACTGGCGCGGGCTGCAATCGATCAATATTAAAACTGGCAAGATAAAGAACCTGATCAAATATGACCGGGCCGGCAACCTCGTTTATAACCGGAGAGACCATGCTGTTTATGGGGTACAAAGCATGAGCGGACGGTCAACGCTGATCCGGATCTTACCTCCTTATACCAAATGGCAGGAATTGTATACGCTTCCCTTTGGAAAAGACTTTTCCGACCTCGATATTTCTCCTGACGGACAATTATTATCCGGAACGCTTTCGGATATCCAGGGACGGCAAAAACTGGTACTCTTCCGGATTTCCGATCTCCTGGAAGGTAAATCGGAATTCAGGCTGATCTATGAATTTGAAGATAACCCTGCAGCCAATTTTGTTTTTTCACCCGATGGTAAATTTCTTTTTGGAACCTCTTATTATACCGGGGCCTCCAATATATTCAGGATTTCGCTCGAAACGTCCAGTGCTGATATCCTTACCAATGCTACCAGCGGATTCTTCAGGCCGGTGCCTATTTCAAAAGATTCGATGCTGGTGCTTGAATTTGCCCAGAATGGGATGATCCCGGGAATCATGAAGATTGATACTACGGTCGATGTGAATGCCATTGAATTCCTGGGTCAGAAAATTTACAAAAAGTACCCGCAGGTTGAATCGTGGATCCTCCCGCCTCCGTCGAAGATCAATCTCGATTCACTCGACGTAACCGAGAAACGGTATGTGCCGATCAAGGAGATCAGGCTGGCCAGTGCCTATCCGATCATCCAGGGATATAAGGATTATGTTGCCGCTGGTTACCGGATGAATTTCATGGATCCGATGGGCCTGAATTCACTGACCCTGAAGTGGTCATTCACCCCCAACCCCAACCTTCCCCTGAAACAAACCGTTCACCTTTCACTTGATTATAACATCTGGAACTGGACCTTCAATGTGAATTACAATTATGCCGATTTTTATGATCTTTTCGGTCCTACCAAATTTAGCCGGGCGGGTTATTCGGTTTCGGCCAAATATTACAAATTGTTTACCAGGCTTTCACCGAGTAAAAGTGAATTGTGGGCCAAAGTCACAGCCTATGGGGATCTTGAAACATTGCCCTTTTACCAGAATGTTGCCTCCGATTACAAGAACCTGTATGTTGCGACGGTCAATTACCACAAAAGTTATTTACGAAAATCTCTCGGGGCCATTGAACCTGAACAGGGATACGACTGGAGTGCTTTTGTATTTACAAGTTTCGCCAAACAAACCTTCTATCCGCAGCTGATCAACAATTTTGATCTTGGATTCCTCCTTCCTCTCCGGAATACCTCTCTTTGGTTCCGTACATCGGTCGGGCAGAGTTTTGGAGAATCGGATAAAACCAACTCCTACTTTTACTTTGGCGGATTTGGAAACAATTATGTTGATTACCGGTCGGCGCAGCAGTATCGTGAAATGTCAAGTTTCCCGGGGGTTGAGATTGACGAAATTTCGGCGCTCAACTATGGCAAAATATCAACGGAGGTTAATTTTAAACCGATCCGATTCAAACGTCTTGGACTGAAGGGATTTTATTCAACCTATGCCCGGTTCACTGTTTTTGGAATGGGTCTTTTTACCAACATTGCCAACGACCAGGATCAGCTGAATTTCTTTTCATCGGGCGTTCAGCTTGATCTTGAACTTGTATTATTCTCGTTGCTCAAATCAACGCTTTCATTTGGTTTTTCAAGAGCCTATGGACCCATGCTCCCGAATGACCAGTTTATGGTATCTTTAAAATTATGAAGAATCTAAAATCGATCCTGACTTGCCGCCATGGTTACCCTGGGTCTCGGGCCACCCTTTTTTCTCTTCTTTTTCTATTCATCCTGATAACCTCCTGTAAAAAGGAAAAGCCCGGCCCTGAATGTTCAGAATTAACAGGAGGCGGCCTGGAGGTTGTAGATCATGCCGACCGGAGTACACAGGATATCATGGATATGGCTATGTTCCTGCCGGTGGATTCAAATGAGTATGGTTACGATGATTTCTACAATGAGATGGTACAGGAGAAGCCTGGCACCCTGGGGTTAAAGCTGATTGCCCATGAGGAGGTCAGGTATACATCAACCGATAACAACGGCAATAAGATCCAGCTTACCGGCCTGTTAATTTATCCTTACAATCTGCCGCCTTTCGGACGGGTAAATGCTCCGATTATTTCTGTAAATCACGGAACACAGCTCCAGAAAAAATTCGCACCCTCCAAATGGGCCACCGCAAAATGGAAGGATTGGAAAGACTTTCCCGAAATGCTCGTAGCTGATGTCATGGCACTCTATTACGGATGGATTATCATCATGCCCGATTACCAGGGTATGGGAAGTGACGTTACCGAAAACCATCCTTACTGCAACAGGGAGAGGCTCGCCACTGCTACAGCTGATATGGTTGAGGCGGCAGAGGTTACTTTCAGTTGCAACAGGCATCCGTATGCCAGATGGAATGGAAAAACCTTCCTGTATGGATTTTCGGAAGGAGGATTTGTCACCATGGCCGCCGCACGGGAACTTGAGACCAGAAAGGTTGATCTGACCGGTGTAGTGTGCATGGATGGTCCTTATGACCTTTCCGGAACCATGCTCGACGTCATGCTGGGCGATAATCCCTTCCCGGTACCCTATTTCCTGCCTATGCTTATGGTTGGTTATAACACCATGTACAGCAGGGCCTATGGATATGATCTCATGCTGAAGGAGCCCTACAGGACTGATATTCCAAAATATACCACTGGGTTTTATGATGAGACAGTGGTCAACAGTAAAATGCCATCCGATCGGATTCTGAAAAAGATATTCACCGATTCATTTTATGATTCGCTGAAGAATAATAACAGCAAGGCCTTCCAGATATTATATGAGAATAATGCCTATGTAAACTGGGCTCCGAAATCGAAAATGCTGCTTTGGCATTGTAAAAATGATGATTGTGTTCCATTCGGCAATTTTACCGTTGCCAAAAAACGGTTCAATGATCTGGGACTGACCAATATTGAGTATGTGGAGTATGGCCCGATTGACAATCCAAAGAGTGGAACCATTCATGTGGCAGTGGCTCCCAAAGCCTTTAAAGATGGCGCCAAGTGGATTCGTCAGTACTCCAGGTAAAACATGATTTTTAAATGATGGAGATACTCCCTTCGATCAAGGCCTTACGTGATTTGCCAAAAAGTGATCTGCACAACCATTGTTTGCTAGGTGGCAGCCGCCGGGTGCTTGAAAAGTTTAACGGGAAGTCCTTCGCCCGGTTCAGGGCAACAAAACCTGGAATTGACGATCTGAATCAATGGATTGGTCATGAGTTCCGGCCGTTCATTCAGTTACCCGGAGCCTTTGAAAAAGCCGTGGAAGCGGCATTCCTTCAGGCCATCACCGACGGAGTGACCCGGCTGGAGATGAGTTTGGATGTCACCTTTGGAAGAAATTTTAACATTTCACCCGGACGGGTTGTGGAGGTGCTGAAACATACTCACCAAACATTAGCCCCCCATGTTGATTTTCGGCCGGAATTGGGATTTTCCAGGAGAGTTCCTGTATCTTTGCTTATGGCGGACTTTGAAACCTATTGTGATTTTCATTATTTTAGATCCATGGATCTATACGATGACGAACTGGCCCAACCCATCGGAAATTTTATGCATCTGTACCGCTATGCCCGGAAGCAGGGAATGAAATGCAAAGCCCATGCCGGTGAATTTGGTTCTGCTGATTCAGTTAAGGCGGCAGTTGAATTGCTGGAACTGGATGTCGTTCAGCACGGAATCGGTGCTGCCGGTTCCACCGCAGTTATGAAATGGCTGGCAGATCACGGTATCCAGCTAAATATTTGTCCTACAAGCAACATCAAATTAAAGCGGGTCGCCTCCTATAAATCCCATCCCATCCGCATCCTTTTTGATCACGGGGTCAAGGTGACCATCAATACCGATGATGTGGTGATATTCGGGGATGGGGTTTCCGAGCAATTTCTTAAACTATTAAAAACCGGTTTGTTCACCTATGATGAACTTGATATCATCCGAAAAACCGGATTGGAGAATACAAGCAATTAATTTCAATATCATGAAACGATTTGTCAACCTTGTAACGCTGTTATTGATCTTTCTCCCCATTTTATCAGGTTCTTGCAACAAGAATGAAAATACGGAATCGAATCCGGATGAAACCGTCCTGACTGCCAATAAAAAAACAGCAGTTGCAGTTGTGCATGCCTCTGCTGTTGGCTTGTCTGAGATCATCAGAATGATTGATCCTGATTCATTATCCATGACCAGGTTAATACAAACCTACATTGATTCGATCAGGTTTTATGACGACAAATCGGGCTATTTTTATGTTTACAACTATCAGTGCATCAACATTGCCCATGCAACGCAGCAAAACCTGGTTGGCAAGAACCTTTATGATTACCAGGATTCAAGACAAAAATATGTGATCAGGGCGCTTTCATCCACTGCCAAAACAGGGGGAGGTTTTGTTGAATATTACTGGATCAAACCTGGAGAGACTGGTGAAAAGCTGAAAATCGGGTATGTTGAGCCCATCCGGGGGACAAATTTTTTCATAGGAACAGGAGTTTATATTACACAATAGGTCAGGAAATTAAATACAGGGCATATGAAGCGAACATTCATTATTGTGGGATTTGTCATGGTGGTGGTCATTCTCGCCCTCGTCAGAATATTATTCATATCACCCAAACCGGTTCCGGTAAACAAGACCGCAGCCAATCCTGTGGTTCCGGTTGAATGTTATATTGCCAGGGATACATCGGTGATATATCAGCTCGAGACCGTCGGAACCATCAGGGCCAATGAAGAGGTGGAGATCGTGAGTGAGATCAACCGGAAAATCACGGCTATTTACCTGAAAGAGGGTGCCCTGGTAACCAAAGGTCAACTGCTCTTCAAACTGGATGATGCCGATATTGTAGCCAGAATCAACAAGTTAAATCTTGAAGAACAGCTTGCAGGTTCCCGTGAATCGAGGGAGAAAGTGTTGCTGGCAAAGGGAGGAATCAGCCAGGAACATTATGATGAAGTTTCAAACCTGCGCCAAACCCTCCAGGCAGAGATTGAAGTATTGAAGGTCGATCTGGCAAAAACTGAAATCCGCGCACCGTTTGCAGGAAAGATCGGATTGAGAAATGTAAGTGAAGGGACCCTGGTGAATCCATCCATGATTTTGGCCAACCTGGTCGATATCAGCAGGGTAAAGGTTGATTTTTCTGTACCGGAGCGATATGCACGTGATTTACATGTCGGATCAAAAATCAGTTTCCGCACCGATTATCTGAATGAGGATATAAATGCCTCGGTAGAAGCCATTGAACCTGAAGTGGATATCCGGACCCGGACTTTGCTGGTAAGGGCCATTGCTGCAAATAGTGATGGAAGATTGGTAGCGGGAACCTCCGTAAGGGTTTCCCTCAACCTCAAAGAATTGACGAAAAGCCTCTTCATCCCCACCTCTGTCCTGATCCCGTCTATTAAAGGGTACACTGTTTTTGTCAAACGGAATGACCTGGCTCAGCCATTCATGGTTAAAACAGGGGTGAGAAATCGTAATTTCATCCAGATTCTCGATGGAATCATTGTTGGTGATACGCTGGTTATGACCAATTTACTTAGATTGAAAAAGGATTCTCCTTTGAAGGTGATAAAAATAAACTAAAATGAGTCTCTCTGACCTGAGCATAAAAAAGCCGGTTCTTGCCATGGTATTTACCCTGCTGATTCTCATTTTCGGTGCGGTTGGATTTTATTACCTGGGAATCAGGGAGTACCCTGAAATGGATCCTCCTGTTGTGACGGTTACAACAACCTATTCCGGGGCAAATCCTGAGATCATCCAGGCTCAGATCACCGAGCCGTTGGAGGATGCCATCAACGGCATTGAGGGAATCCGCGTGCTCTCGTCGGTTTCTACAGATCAATCGAGCCTGATCACAGTTGAATTCAACCTGGGAAAGGAGATGGAGTCGGCAGCCAATGATGTGCGCGACCGGGTTTCGAAGGCCATCCGGTTATTGCCCAAGGATGTGGATCCCCCGATTGTGGAAAAACTGAGTGCCAATGCCAATGCCATCATCTTCATGATTGTCCGGAGTTACAAACGGAACATCATGGAGGTGAACGACCTGGTTGAAAATACGATCAAGGAGCGGCTGCAGACCATTTCAGGCGTTGGAGACATAAAAATCTTCGGAGAAAAAAAATATTCGATGAGGCTCTGGCTTGATCCATACAAGATGGCTTCAAACGGGATTACTTCTGTGGACATTGAACGGGCCGTCACCCGTGAGAACATTGAGCTTCCATCGGGGCGTGTTGAAGGAAACCTGACGGAGTTGACCATCCGGACCTTCGGATTGCTGCAATCGCCGGAACAATTCAACAAGGTGATCATCAAACAGGAGAATGGAAATATTGTCAGGCTTTCAGATATCGGCACGGCCGAACTCTATCCGGAGAATGACCGGTCAACTGTTCTGATGGATCTGCTGCCGGTGGTCATCATCGGGGTGGTTCCGCAAACCGGCGCCAACAATGTGGCTATTGCCAACGAGTTCTATAAACGAATGGAAAACCTGCGTAAAGAGATCCCCGCTGATTATGATGTGCAGATCGGGTATGACTTTACCAAATTTGAACGCGGGGCGGTCAGGGAGGTTCAGCAAACCATCATCCTCTCGCTTATCCTTGTCGTGCTGATTATCTTTATTTTCCTCCGCGACTGGCGTTCCACCGTCATTCCTGTAGCAGCCATTCCCGTTTCCATCATTGGCTCTTTCATCATCATGGCGGTGATGGGCCTTTCGATCAATGTGCTTACCCTCCTGGCCATTGTACTGGCGATAGGCCTGGTGTGCGATGATGCCATTGTGGTGCTCGAAAATATTTATACGAAAATCGATACGGGGATGCATCCCATCGAAGCTGCTTTGAAGGGAATGAAGGAGATTTTTTTTGCTGTTGTATCGACCACCATTACCCTTGCGGCCGTATTTCTGCCGATCATGTTTTTGCAGGGGCTCATTGGCAGGCTGTTCAAAGAATTTGCCATCGTCGTGGCAGGCTCGGTGCTGATCTCGGCCTTTGTGGCCCTGACCCTTTCTCCCATGATGTGTTCCCGCATCCTGAAATCGCAGCGACACCTGAATTCAAACTGGCTCATCAATAAGACCGAACCCTTCTTCCTGGCGCTGAACAGGGGATATCGTTATTCGCTGAAGGGATTCATGAACCGAAGGTGGCTCGTATTTCCAATCTTTTTAGGACTTATTGTTGTTATATTCCTGACATTTAAATCATTACATTCGGAATTGGCACCCTTCGAGGACCGGTCAAACATCCGAATCCCCACCCTGGCTCCTGAGGGATCGACCTATGAATTCATGACCAGCTACATGGCACAGGTGGATAAATATATTCTCGATTCATTTCCCGAGGCGGCCGTTTCCTTTTCCTGGATATCGCCCAGTATGGGGACCATTGAGAATCCGAACAAGGCACAGCAGATTATCTATTTTGTCGATCCTGATAAAAGATCGAGAAGCCAGCATGAAATGTTCCGGAAGATGACAAAAGATTTGCAGAACATCACAGGCATCCGGACCTTCCCCTTTGAGCCCCCAACAATCGGCGATCGTTTTTCGGGGCAACCCCTTCAATATGTCCTCCTGGCGCCGGATTTGAAAAGCCTTAACATGATCCTGCCGAAGTTTCTTGAAGAAGCACGAAAAGTCCAGATCCTTCAGTTTGTTGATGCCAACTTTAAAGTCAACAAACCGGAACTCAGGATAACCATCGATCGTGAAAAGGCCGCCCAGTTGGGGGTTTCAACACAGGAGATTGCGCGAACCATGCAACTTACCATGAGCGGACAACGTTACGGATATTTTATCATGGAAGGCAAGCAATATGAGATCATAGGCCAGGTTATGCGGCAGGACCGGGACCGACCCGATGCGCTCAAGGCCCTGTATGTCCGCAACAACAAAGGAGAGATGATTTTACTCGACAACCTGATCGATATGGAAGAATCAATCAATCCATCCTCCATATTTTCGTTTAACCGCTATATCTCGGCCACTGTTTCCGCAGGGCTCGCGCCAGGTGCTACACTGGGCGATGGGATCAGGGCTCTTGACGCGGTGTCAAAGCGGGTTTTGCCTGCAACTTTCAATACAGCGCTGGCCGGGCAATCGCGTGACTATCGTGAAAGCTCATCCAGCCTGATATTTATTTTTATGCTGACCATCGTCCTGATCTTCCTGATTCTGGCTGCCCAGTTTGAGAGTTTTGTCGATCCGCTGATTATCCTGTTCACGGTACCTCTTGCCATTGCCGGGGCCCTGTTTTCCCTCTGGTATTTTAATCAGACACTCAACATCTTCAGTGAAATCGGGATTATTATGCTGATCGGGCTTGTGACAAAAAACGGGATCCTGATCGTGGAATTTGCAAATCAGCGCAAAGCAGCAGGGATCGATAAACTGGAAGCGGTGCAGCGGGCTGCCATCTCCCGTTTCAGGCCCATCCTGATGACCTCATCCGCCATGATTCTCGGAATCCTGCCCATTGCACTTAAACTGGGTGCTTCGGCCGAAAGCAGGCAATCACTGGGGATTGCAGTAGTTGGCGGGCTATTCTTTTCAACCTTCCTCACCCTGTATATCATCCCTGTCATCTATTCCTATTTATCGGGAGATCCACGGACCAAAAAAATTGATTACACTGAATTGACTGTTGAAAATAAATCGATCATGACTGAAGACATAAGCTGATGAAATTTTTACCGATCACCGGGTTGATGATGCTCATGTTCGCCTCAGCGGGTGTAAGCCAGGAGCTTTTGACGCTTGAAAAAGCAGTGTCGATTGGCTTAGCCAATAATTTCGGGATCATCATGGCCCGTCAATCACAACAGATTGCCCGTAACAATGCATCTCCCGGAAATGCAGGGATGCTGCCCGAGGTCAATGTAAATGCCGGGTATGTCAATGGACTCAGCAACGCACTGGTCCAGGTCGTCACCGGATCTGAACTGGATAATTCAAGTGCACATTCCAGTTTGATCACCGCCGGAGTGGCACTTGACTGGACCATCTTTGATGGCCTGAATATGTTTATTACCTGGGATAAATTAAAAAATCTTGAAGAGGCCAGTGAACTGAGTGCAAAGATCACCGTTGAAAATACAACAGCGAAAATCATCGGCAGCTATTATGACATCATCAGGGAGGAAAGAGTTCAGCAGATCATGGGTGAACAGGTGATGATCTCTAAATTCAGGCTGGACCTGGCAAAGATGCGATTTGAGACAGGAACGGGTTCAGAGATGGAATATCTTAAAGCCAGGGTGGAACTCAATGCTGACGTTTCTGATTTATCAAACCAGCAAACCATTTCAGAGAATTCAAAGACCACCCTGAATGACCTGTTATCCAGGGATGTCAATACTCCTTTTATCGTGAAGGATTCCATCCTGGTATCGGGACAGTTAAAATATGACTCCCTGCGTTCCTCCATGAAATCGGCAAACCGGAATATTCTCCTGGCCATCAGGAATAAACAGGTGGGACAGTTGGAATTAAAAAGCGCCCGGGCCAATCAGTGGCCAACGCTCGACTTTTATGCCAATTACAACTATTACCGGTCAGAGACGGAGGCCAATTTTATAAAATATAACAGGAATTACGGTCCCTCATTTGGTTTGACATTAAACATGAAGTTGTTTGACGGGCTTAACCTGACCAGGAAGTATCAGAATGCAGCCATATCGCTGCAAACCAGCGACATTGAGATCAAACAACTTGAAAACAGGCTGGAGGCATATCTCGCACGCATTTTTAACGATTACCGGAATCAAATCCAGATGATCGGGTTTGAGCAGGAAAACCTCATGCTGGCGAAGAGAAACATGGACATTGCGAAAGAGAGTTATGCCATTGGTTCAATATCATCCCTTCAATTGAGAGAGGTCCAGCAAAACCTGCTTGATGCAGGAACAAGGCTGGTGACTGCCGAATTCAAAGCAAAGCTGACTGAGACGGAACTGTTGCTTTTGAGCGGAAAGCTGATCAAATAATGAACAGGGTATTCATATAATTGTAAACTATCTAATTACTATAAATGACCAAATTAACTTTTCAATTAATCTGCCTCATCCTTACCCTTGTTTTTATAACAGCTGCCTGTAAGAAAACCTCTGATCCAGCCCCGGCACCGATTCTTAAAATCGGCCTGGTAGGAGGGATAGCCGGGTTTTCAGATTCCGGGTTTAACCAAAACATCCTTTCGGGGCTTCAAAAGGCGGCCATTGATTTTCCCATCTTATGCCAATCCTACGAAGTTTGGCCGGGTACTGATTTTACCGCCGGGATCAATTATTTTCTTTACCATGGGTTTGATCTGATCATTACAACCGGATTTGATGCTTCCGAGGCAACGCTCGCCGCAGTCAATGCCCACCCCGAGACAGATTTCGCTATCATTGATTTTGAAATTCCTTCACCTCCCCCGAATTTGCTGTGCATTAAATTTGATGTAGACCAGGCTACCTTTCCTTGCGGGTTTCTTGCTGCCTTTTGGGCAAACAAACAGAACAATGTCAACCCGGTTGCGGGTTTTGTTGCTGGTCCTGATATTCCGGAGATCCATAAGTTTGCCGTAAGTTATTTACATGGAATTGAATACTTTAACACACTGTATCATAAAAATATTACATCGATTGGTTATTATGCAACCTCCTTTTCCGACACCCTCCAGGGGGCCAGGCTTGCCGACAGCCTGATGAAACAAAATGCCTCGGTGATTTTTGCATTTGCCGGCCAAACCGGCGTTGGCACCCTTTATAAGATTAAAGAGGCCGGAAAATGGGCCATCGGTGTCGATGTGGACCAGTTTTATTCTGTCCCGCCAATAAGCTCAGTTCTATTGACGTCCTGTATGAAAAGACTTGATGTTGTTGTTTATGATGTGTTGAATAAGTACTACCATATGGATTTTGCCGGAGGATCCACCACCTATGGGAACCTGAACAATGACGGAGTTGGGCTGGCCCCTTTCCATAACTACAACATGCTGATTCCTGATAGTATAAAAACGGCTCTTACTGCCATTGAAACAGGGATAAAGAACGGTACCATCCCTACCGGCTGGCCAGGTAAATAACGCCAGGCAACTGAATAATTTCTTTAGCAGAATCTTAACCGGCAATATTCAAACGACGGGAGAGTTTCCGTCAGCCCGATTTCCTGAATTTCAAACGTTCAAAAAACTCAATAGTCTTTCGCAGCGTATCGTGCAGGAGGGTAAGGTATAGTACAAATGACATCAGCCAGATCACGAAGAAATTAAACCAGAAGGTATCAATTTTCCAGGATCCGATTATTTTTACCGGTGCATAGAAATGGGCCCTGCCATCATGAGAAACGGGTTCCATGAAAATCGGATCTTTTTTCTGGATCAGTTTTCCTTTACCCACAATAATTTTATTTTCAGCCCCTTTATTCATGACCAGGTCAGCAATGTTTTCATTGTAATAGCGCTGTTTAAAGCGGTATACCTCGTCACCCCCGAGCCGCGCCCTGAGTTTTTCGTAGGCATTGTCGCGCCTTGCTGTGACAGCGGTCATGCGGGAGGAATAGCTCCTGCTGAGTGAGTCGAGGTAGCTCTTGGTATTCTGAACAATCGAATCGTTCAACAGTTTCTCAGTCAGCCCATTCAGATAAGGGAAAGAAGCAAACCCAGCCCCCTTCTGCAGGGCTGGGATTTCACTTTTCAGGATAACCAGGTAATTGGCCGTTTTTTCAGGCGACTCGCCCTTAAAAATGTTGCGCTGGCATTCGTCGAGCTCCGATTTCAGCGTAGGGATCACATAGGCCGTAATATAGGAATACCGTGCAATCTCTTTGTCGTACGGATAAAAGATCTTTTCATATTTATTGTTGCTGAATTGTTCCACAGCCATGGCCTCAAAGGTCCAACGTGAAGTCATCATATTGCCAACCAGTGGCACATTCTCCCTTGAGGCGATGGTGGGGTTGAGGTAGTCGAATGGAACCACTGTTCCGCTCAAAAGGAGCTGGGGAACGATAATGAAGGGTATGAGGATGTAAATGGCAACCACAGAATTCAGCCCGGCGGATATGTTAAGTCCGACCATATTGGCAAAACATGAAGTGGCAAAAAGGATCAGCCAGTAGGACAGGGTCATTCCATGGATGCCCAGGATCAGGTTTCCGGCAACGACATATAAGATCGACTGGATCGCTGAAAGGGTAAACAGCAGGACGATCTTCGAATTCAGGTAACTGAAACGGCTGAGATGAAGAAAGGCCTCCCTCTTCAGAATCCTGCGGTCCTTGATGATTTCTTCGGCGCTGACCATCATCCCGAGAAAAAGCGAAACCACCACACTCATGAACAGGTAGGGCACCAGGTTCCGGTTATCGCCAAAAATGTATTGATCTCCAAAGCTGTAACGGGTCAGATAGGCCAGCAATGCTGCAAGGAACGGGGCTTCAAGCAGGTTGATGAGCATGTACTGACGGTTGGTAACCTTCGTCAGCAGGTTCCTGATGCTGAAAATCCGGAATTGTTTAAAGATTCCGGGTACTTTGAAGTAACTTTTCGGAACATCTTGCTTTGTTTCACTCAGGGGCAATGCAGGCTGGATATTCTGCCGGAAGGATTCATACCACTCTAAGGGAGTTGTCTTCCTGTTTCCTGTAAACCTGCCATACTCATTGATGATTTTTGTCTCGGTGATCTGAAGCAGCTGCTCCGGGTTGACATAGCCGCAGCTCTGACATTCACTTTCATCCGGATTAACGTGACTTCCGGCCCGCTTGAAATAGGTGAGCGCATCAATCGGGTTGCCATAATAAATGGGGTAACCCCCTTTATCCATGATCAGAAGTTTGTCAAAGAGCTTGTATATATCCGAAGATGGTTGATGGATGTTCACAATCACAAGCCGTCCCTTCAGTGTCTGTTCCTTGAGCAGGAGCATCACCATTTCTGAATCCATGGACGAGAGGCCACTGGTAGGTTCATCGGCAAAGAGTACCGATGGTTCCCGGATCAGTTCCAGGGCAATGTTCAGCCGCTTTCGCTGTCCCCCGCTGATGAACTTGTTGATCGGATCGCCCACTTTCAGGTTACGGGTGCCGATCAGGTCGATATCCATCAGCACACGCATGACCGACCGGATTATCTTTTTTTCAGAAAAATCGCGGAAGCACAACTTTGAATTATAATAGAGATTCTGAAAAACGGTAAGTTCCTCAATAAGTAAATCATCCTGGGGTACAAAACCGATCATTCCCTGCAACTTATCCTTATCTTTTTCAAGATCATATCCGTTGATCAGAATTTGCCCGTTGTGTAATTTCAGATTCCCGTTAAGGACATTCAGCAGGGTCGATTTTCCGACACCACTTCCGCCCATCACCCCGATCAATTCTCCCGATGAGGCCGTAAAACTGAATGGATGAATGCCATTGGTACTGTGTTTGAACCGGTATTCCGCCTCTTTTGCTGTAAATTCAATGCTCACCTTTTCAGATTCCTGGAGAAACCGGGATGCCACGTCGGCATAATAAACCGGGGTTATTTTAAGGTTCTTCAGGATGGTCCCGTTTGAAAACACAAATGATCTGTGCGGTTGTACGACATGTCCGTTGAGAAAAAGTTCATCATTCCCAAGATACCTGCAGATCATGGTACGAACGGAGGGCACAAAAAGGATAAAAAGATTGCCATCGAGATGTTCGCGGAAAAGGTGTTTCTTCCCCGGCGGCACCATTGTTTTTTCAGCATTGACGATCAACAGGTGCTCCTGATGAATATCGGGCCCCAGTGGATTGGTAATAAAGGCAACGGCATCCTTGAATTCCTGGTCGGGGAGGTTGAAGGATGTTTTGAAAATCTGAATGTAACTGACGAACCGGGTATCACCCAGGGTTAATTTTTCGCCATTCTCCCTTGACAGATCATCAAGGAATTCCAGAAATTTGATGAAGACGATCTGCCTGTCCTGGGCTGCAAGTTGCTTCCTGATTTTCTGACAGATCGCCGTTGTTTTAGCAAGAACATCGGTATCCTGGATTTCTCCCTCTTCCGGCTGATGAAATAAAAGCAATTCATCAAAGAGTAGCAGGTATTCCTCTAGTTCCTGCGCATTCAGATGCTGACTCAGGTAGGATCCGAGTATTTTTCTCGAATTTCCAGGAATGTGCTTTTTGCCTGATGCGGCAATGATGGCGAATAGTTGAACAAGCGCCATCAGAATGGGTTCAGACAATGGTATGTCTATTTTACAAATTCAAGTCTCACACTTTCAGCCAGGTCAGTTATCCCGCCCGCTTTCTGGATCGGGATTTTTTTACCCGATTCAATTCCGAAATTGGTCCAGATCGGCGTTAATTTTGCGATGGCGTCGGCAACCGGTTTCATATTCTGATCGGCATTATACGCATTGAGAATCGTCAGCAACTTGCCATGGTTATCTTTCTGGCTTGCGAGGACGGCCATGATTTTTGTATTGTCCTTGGCCCCTTCGCCGAGGTAAGCAGCAAGGTAGATTCCCTCTGCAAATCCGCCGGCTGCGATCAGAACGGCAATCTGGTTACGGTTGTTTTTTGAAAGGAAGTCGTTGGTCTGGCTAAAGACCCTGTTGATCAGTCCAACCAGTGAATCTCTGTTGTTGTTGAATTTTTTGATTCGCTCAAGAAGGGATTGATCATACACGCCGGCAATTCCCAATTCATCAGCCAGTTTATTGGTGCAGGCCAGGAATTTATTGGTTTCATCCGTGCGGTTATAGGTTGCGGAGTAGCTGAGGTCGGCACTGTAAATACCAAGGTTCAGGGCTTTGCTCATTTCCGTTGTATATTTTCCTGCATTGGCCGGGGGATTGGTAATGTCAAAAATAAATCCGGCTTTGGCTTTTTCAAGCATGGAGGTGACTTCAAAAGGAGTTGGGAATGAATAAAGCAGGCTTTGTGATTCAGGGCTTAACGTGACCTCTTTTTTAATGGTATCAGCTGCTGCGGCATTGGCTTGCTCATCCTGCTTGACAGGGCTGTTGCAACTTGAAATGGCGATGACCAGGATCAGGGCTACCAGTGCAACGCCGGTCTGAATTTTTGTTAATGCTTTCATAAAGTCGTTTGAAGATTGGTCCGTAAAATTGATAGAAGTTTTTTTCCGATTTCTTTTAATGAACTATGCGAAATTAATTGATTTTTTCAAATCATATAACTTTTTTTAAAATAATCACTCCTGATTGAGCAAACATTTCATGAATTCACATCCTGCAGGCCAGGCTTGCTGCTCCCCTGGTGGCTGATCAGTACTTTCAGGGTACCCGGGGTTGCCGCTAATTCAAATGCTTTAAGAATATCTTTAAATTCAAAAGTTCGGGCAATCATGGGAGTCGGATCAACAAATCCCTGGCTGAGCAGGCTCAGCGCAGGTTTAAATAATCCACACCTTGATCCGATGATTTCAAATTCGTTGATCACGATCTGGTTCAGGTCGATTTTTTGCGGGTTGGCCACCGTGGTTTTTAATACCAGTTTTCCTCTTGGGTAAAGGTGCGAAAGAGCAAGGCTGATTCCGTCAGGGCTCCCGGTACAATCAACACACACTTCTGCCCTGGCCTGATCTGGCAAAGCTGAAAGCTTCAAGGCATTGATCCCCATCTTTTGTGCTTTTTCGACCTTTGACCTGCTTCGTGAAATCAGGGTATAATCGCAGCCGTTCAGCCTGAAAACCATGGCGATCAGCAATCCCAGTTTTCCTGCCCCGAAAATAAACACATTCCCGGAGGGCTTTATCCTGACCTGTTCAAAGATCTCAATGGCCGCAGCCAGGGGTTCGGTGAAAACCGCCGACTCCAGCTGCAGGCCATCAGGCACCACATGCAAATTCCTTTCGGGAAGTACAATAAATTCAGCGAAGACACCATCATGATTCTGAATTCCAAGGACCGACCGGTTGGGACAGTGGCTTGGACGACCGGTTTTGCATAAATAGCATTGGCCACAAGAACAATTGATCTCGCCCACCACCTTTTTGCCGAACAAATCACTGGATTTGCTAACGACTTCGCCAACAAATTCATGTCCGAGAATCCCTTTAAAACCCATATATCCCTTGATAATCTCCAGGTCGGTATTGCATATGGCAGAGTAAAGGATCTTGATAAGCACTTCACCAACCGTTGGCTTTGGCTTTGGAACCTGTGTCAGTGATAATTTTTCGTCAAAAAAGAGCGCGATCATGAAAGAAGCTTTTGTTATTTGAAGAATGTTAAATCAGATTTAGTCGCCCAGGGTTGCGACCTTGTTGAATGTCCCGAATGTTGCATAGAGACCGAAAACGTGCATAATGTTACCATAGCTCCAGTCCCAAAGCTCGGCATTCCAGATTGTCAGGGTTTTTTTTTTCAGAAAGGAAAACTCTATCCTTGGACCTGCTGCATATAATTCGTAATAACGGATCAGTTCTGCCCCGAACTTAAAGGAGTCGAAATAGTAAAATCCCATGCAGTCCCAGCGAACACGGGTCCCGCCATATTCAAAGGATCCGAAAAACGACCACTGCTTATTGGCAAGGAGGATGATGGGTGACACACGCCACCAGGCCGCTTCATTTGACTGATATCCCACCATAAAGGCAACAGTTACCCCCTTCACCGGCGTATATGTAGGTCCAACCAATCCCTGACCCCAGCTGTTATTCTGCGCTGCATTCACATAGAAATAAGACATGATACCAAAGCGCTTGTTTATCTGATGGTTCGCATATAACGTCAGAATGGGTGAAAAATCACCCTTATAGATGATATCGTACTGGTTGACTTTAAACATGGTCTGGCAGGGTGCCGCAGACTGAAGCAGAAACCCTGCTGTGAGTAGAATAACGAGCCTTCTCATGCTTTTTTGCAGAACTCAGCTCTGCTTCTCTGGAATAGTGATGATAAATTCTGTAAACTCTCCTTCTTTCGATTTGACCTCCAATTTGCCTTTATGGATCTGTGTAACGATGTCGAAACTCATCGATAGTCCCAACCCGGTTCCCTGGCCGGTTGGTTTCGTCGTGAAAAACGGGTTAAAAATCTTTTCACGCACATGATCCGGGATTCCTGTTCCATTATCCCGTATGGTGATTTCAATATGGTTGCCTTTCTTCTTCGTGGTCACAAGCACTTCAGGACTGAATCCGGGAATCTGCTTTTTAATTTTTTCATCCAGGGCATAGCAGGAATTATTGACGATGTTTAAGATAACCCGGCTCAAATCCTGCGGAATGATCGCTGCCTTTCCAACGTCAGGGTCGAGATTTGTTTTGATGCTGGTGTTGAAATTTTTGTCCTTTGCCCGCATGCCATGGTAGGCGAGGTTGACATATTCTGAAACCATGCCGTTGATTTCGATTAGTTCGTATTCTCCGGTTTTGCCTCTCGAATGCTGGAGCATGCCTTTTACAATGGTTTCAGCGCGTTTACCATGTTCATTGATTTTTTTGACATTCCCCTTTAACATGCCGATAACCTCTTCAATATCGGCATACTTATCTTCAGAAACTTTGCCCTGGATATCTTTGAGGAAATCGGTGAGTTCGTCGGCGAGGTCGGCAGATAGTGAGGAGAAATTATTGACAAAGTTCAACGGGTTTTGAATCTCGTGGGCAATCCCGGCAATCAGCGCGCCCAGCGAGGCCAGCTTTTCGGATTGTACCAACTGGTCCTGGGTCTCTTTTAAATTCTGCAATGTGTTCTGCAAATCTTCAAGAATTCTGGTCCGGATAAAAGCAGATATGATATGCTCTTTTGAATTTTTTATAAAACTCAGATCTTTGGCTTCAAATGCATGTTCCCTGTTCATGTTTTCAAGGATCAGGAAAGCTTCCACCCTGTTCTCAACCCTGATAACCAGCACAAGCAGTGATTTTGGAATTGCGAGTTCATTCAGTATGGATTCACTTTCCCATCCAGGGAAATCTGTTTTCAGAAAAATATCTTCAAATACCTCTTCTGCATTTTTCAGGTACCGATTCTCTGCATCATTTAAACTGAGGGAAACCTCGGCAAGTTGCTGTAAGTTCCACCCAAAGCTTGCCTTAAATTTGAATGCATTGACTTTTTTATCGAAAATGAGTGCAGTCGATTTTTCAACTGACTTGATGACTTTCATTTTTTCAAGCAGCGATTGAAGCAGATTTTCGAAGGTAATCTCTGAATTGATAGACTTGACAGTAGTATTGATCTTTTCAAGTTCATCATTTTTATTGGAGAGCTCGTCCGATTGCTTCTCAATTTCCTCTTTTTGTTGAACAACTTCAGCGGTCCGGTCAGCTATTCTTTGCTCCAGAATTCGTTTCTCCAGGAGTAATTGCCGGTTCCTGATTATTAATATCAGGTAGATTATTCCCACGGCCAGAAGAACGTATATTATATACGCCCATATTGTAGCATACCATGGAGCCAGGATCCTGAATTGGTAGGATGCCTCCTTGGCAATCTTTCCGTATATATTGCGGGCCTTCACACGGAAGGTGTAGCTGCCTTTCGGGAGGTTGGTATACTCTTTATTTGTCTGAACTGACCAGTCGGACCATGTTTCATCGAATCCTTCAAGCAGATACTGGTATTGGTTTTCTCCTTTGGGTGCATAAAATGGCGCAGTAAACTCGAAACGCAAAGAGTTATACTGGTAACTGAACGTTTCATTGTCGGAGAGAATTTTTCCACTCCCGGTAACTTCATTGCCAAAATAGATGACCGAATCGTTGGTTATCGTGATTTGTCTTATCAGCGTAGGATACGGTTCCGGCTTGAATTTTTTTACGCCCGGGTCATATTTTATCAGCCCATCCGGACCGCCTACCCAGGTAACGCCATTGGGTTCCGGGGCTATGGCCCAAATGACATAATCGGCAATGGGAAGAAAGGGCGTTCGATTGACCTGGTATGCATCCCCCTTTTTTTCGAGTAACATCAAATGGCTTTCATCTCCGGCATTCACCCATAAATTGCCTTGTGGATCTTCAGTGATAAATGAGAACCATTGATCTTCGGCCAAAGTATCTGATTTTATCAGCGTGATTTTAGCGAAAGAATGGCTGTCAGAATTAAAAAGATAAACTCCTTTACGGGTACATACGCTGATTTTCCCTCCAAGTAAATTGATGGTACTCCCAATGGTTTCGGGCAATCCTGATGATTCAGTAAAAAAATTGAGCTGATCTTCCCGGGGTGAATACCTGAAAATTCCCTTGGTCAGGGTTGAGCCCCAGATATTTCCTTCAGCATCCTGCAAGAGATCATTGATTTCTTCTTCAGGACCCGCCAGTTTCCTTGGTTTCCAGTTTCCATTCTGGTTGCTCAAAGAATAGAATCCATTCATCTCACCTAAATAAACCGTCGATGGATCGGAAGCAGAATTGAGCAATGACATGGCAAATCCATCTTTAACGAGCCTGGCGTGAAAATTTGAAACCAGGAACACCCCCTGCGATGTTGCTGCAAGAATTTGACTCCCAAACGGGACGACTGACCAGCAGGCTGAGATGATTTCGGGGACAGGCAGGAAGCCGAAAGATTTTTCATCAAAGTAAAAAAGACCCTGATATGTTGACACAAACAATCTGCCGTTGTATCGCAAAATATGGTTAACAGCGCCATTCAGGCCTGATTTTTCATCAAAGAATGTCAGGGGCGAAGGTACCTCTATCATGGCAATACCATTGTTCAGGGAGGCCCAGAGGATGTTGTTATCATCTGCAAACAATCCCTGAATATATTCATTCCGCAGGGCCGCTTTTTTATCAATTATCTGCCTCACATGGCCACTGGGTTCAATGATGATAACCCCTTTGCGCGAAGTGCCAATGGCGTAGGTTCCATTAAAAAGAGCCACGCCGGAAGTTATCAGGTTTTTCATGAACAATTCATCGGATTGCGTAACAAAATTCCTGACGCCATTCGCATCAAGAAGATATAGTCCCTGTGTTCCGGTGGCTATAAGTACCTGGTTGTCTGGGTAAGGAAGCATAGCCTTTATCTCAATTGCCCCAGAAACAATCTCTCCCCCGGGCACTGGAATCATTGTTTTCTCCTTGAAACGCATCAACCCTTTCTCTTTTACCTGAAAAAAGAGGATGTTGTCAACCTGGAATCCGGCAATAATTTCATATTCAGGTTTTATCAATTCCATTTTCCCACCCCGGTATATGAGAATTAGATTTTTAGTAATGAAATAGACTTCATCTTTTGTTGGGAATATTTGTAAAACATCCCGAAAGGAGGGAGCTGAAATACCGGTTGAATCGATCAGGCTTTTAAAAATAAGGTCTCCCTGTGCGTTGGGTTCCAGCACGCCGATTTCACCCATGGCACCAACAAAAACATTCCCAAGGCTGTCACAGGCTAAAGCAGAGACCCGGGTGGTTTTTTTCGTTGGGATCAACCGCCAGAATTCACCGTCGTATTGCAGGACCCCAGCAAAATTTCCGAAATAAAGTATTCCTGAAGGGTCACGGGTAATGGAAAAGTTCTGCGCATGTGCTTTGTAGATAGCAGGCGAGAAATTTTTTATAAATGGAAATCCTTGCTCATTTTCTTTGGTGGGCTGCCCAGTAATGATCCCTGACAGGAAAAATAAAAAGAAGGTAATGACCAGTTTATTCATAATCCTTCGCTTATGCATTGTTACTATTTAAGAAGAGTTGGAGATACCGCTCTGTCATTACCGGATCACCCGTCATCATTTCGTAGATATTTTCATTCGGAATGCGCAGAATATATCCGCCCTCTGATTTTAAAACCATGGTATTGGCATCTGTTCCTGCTGATTGTTTCGAATTAATCTGCACGCTACCGGTTGGGTCATTGAGATTAATAATAAGATTAAGAATCTTTATTTCAGGAACTGGTGCAAAGAATTCAGTGGTTTTTAGAAACATAATTTTTTCATATATGAGAAGGACCGTGTTCTGGTCTCTCAATTTTATTTTTCGAAAAATTTCAGTTAACTGGATCGTTGCTTTTTTCTCAAAACGGATCATGGTATCCGTGTAGTAGTTTCTGAACCTGGAATAAAGGATCCATGCCGACAATTCTCCCAGAAGCGGGTCAGGATTAACAATGTTGGCTGCCAGTATGGCCTCAGCCTTTACTGAATCGTCTTCAGGTACATGCGAAAGTGTATCAATGGCACATGCTTTTGTCCAGCGGTTAATTTTTGAATAATCCTTGTTGATGATATCTTCAATCCGTTTAACCCGGGACATTGTTTCCTGTGGAAAACGCAGGCTGAAACGATGCAGCTTTTCCAAAATTGACAGATCCTCAAAAATCGGGAAAAATATCTCCTTGATATCATCAGAGATCATCATATCACTGATTTCCAATGCATATATTTTTGCATTGGTATCCTGACTTTCAATGTATTCGCGGATATGTCCGATGGTCTTCGAATCATAAAGAAGCGAAAGCAGGAGGAAAACATGCTCTTTTTTATCCTCCAGTTCCTGAAGCAGGGCCTGGCAGATTGAACTGGTGTTGATATTGGCGGTGAGATCATTCAAAGATGCCATGATCCAGACAATGGTTTCAACCGAATCTTCAATTGTTTGTTTGATGAATGAAATCTCAGTTGCAGAAGCGTGATATTCAAGGTTACTTAATGACAATAAAACCTGGAATCTGATATCATTATCGGGATGGGAAATTTTCTCACGCAGATATTTTATTGAATTCGCTCCTCCGATAGCCTCAAAAAGTCGTAGAATTTTTTGTTGAATAGGCTTATGGGTGCTGATTTTTTCGAAAAACCGGTCCAGCTCCTGGAGAATGGGTTCCCCGATAATTTTTATTGCCTCCCCGGCAGCGTGGGAGTTTTCAGGGATGAGAAGGTTTTCAATAATATGTGGCCAGAGTTCAACGCGTTTAATTTTACCGGCCGAAATAATGGCAGCCTTTTTTACACCCGGATCATCATCATTAATAAGGTTAATGAGCAGTTTGTAGGTGTTATACCTGCCGGAAGATCCCAGCAGGATGGCTGCCATCATCCTTTCCTGGACTTTATCCGAGCGAGCAATATCAACCATGTATTCGAAGGTAAAATCTTCACCTTCCTTCTTTTTTTTCTCTTGGAAAGATAAGGATGCGATCTCTTTACCAGCCAACTTGAAACTCGCCGGAGCCACAGTCTCAAAAAAATCGGTCAATTTTTCAATATGGTCAGTTTTTGCATTGGAAAAGGTTTGTATGATTAAAGTGACCATGGGATCCTGCTCATTCATTCCGCTGACCTTCATTTCGCTTAACTTGATTTTAAGCATGTTCCTGTATTCCTCATACATCTTGAAAGCGACCCAAATCCACAGCCCGAGAACGACAATGAATATCCAGGTGTAATGAACAAGCGTGATAAACGGGAAGAAGGAAAATATTAAAATTACGGCACCTGTGATAATCGTTCCTGAAGCCTTAGGAATACCTTCGATTTGATTTTGAAAAGGGAGACGCTGCTCGGCGGGAACCGGTTGGTACAATAACTGAAATGCCGGTTCGTAAACAGCTCCCCGGATGGATCGTTCAAAAAGGCGGGCAAGGGCAATAAAGGAGAAAAACATGCCTATCGGGCCATACAGCGCTCCGAATACTGCTGCTAAAATGACGCTGAATGTTAAAATGATTGGCAATGACAGCAAACTGGGACGGATGCCATATTTATTAAGAAACCTTCCTGAAACAAGCTTTAACAGAATTTCAAGGAATGCTAAGGAACCCAGGAAAATTGCGATGAACCGGGCGATGTCCTGCGGGTTGTTGGCAAATTCAACCTTGGTCTGTGCAAGGAATAAAAAATCGACGAACAGGTATCCAAAGATGGGAAGCAGCGCCATCAGGGAAATTATGCGGAAATAGGGTTTTTTCAACAGATTCCAGTAATTCCATTCCGATGCGGATGATTTAGCAGCCTTAACGGAATTAACTATTCCGGATTGAAGCTGATCTTTAAATTTTGAGAAAATGATCAGCACCATGATAAGGCAGATAAACAGAGATGCTGAGGCCAGGAAGAGGAGGTTGGGCGTGTTGAGAAATTTCAGGATCAATGGTATTGAAAGATATCCTATCATGTAAGAAACAACCTCACCGATGCTGATCAATGCGAAAATTCTTTTTCCCTGCCTGACATTGAATAGCCGGCCTGCAATCCCCCAAAAATTGACCAGGGTGATGTATACCATCAACCTCACCCAGGTATACATGATAAATGTGATCCAGCTTGAATTAAATGCATAAACCCCAATGCTGATTGCGAGTACGCTGAGAAAAACAAAAAGGAATTTAATGACAACCTGGTAGTATAAACTTAATTTTCTATCGATATGTGAAAATATCCACCACGCCAAATAGATGATTACACCCGAAGCAATAAATGATACCGGTATCATTTTTGGCTTGAAGTGCTTAAGAAAAATAGCATTGGAAGCGGTAAAATAAAAGGAGATGGACATTCCGATAAAAAACGAAAACACCATCAAAATGAGGACAGGTTTATATTCCTCGCTTCGGATATTCAGTATTTTCGTTAACCAGGATCTCTGTCTCATGCAAAAGCGGTCATTTCGTAATTAAGGGATGATCAGGAACTTTGTACATCTCCTTACGGTCATTTGTTGCGGGTTTCAGCAGCAATTGTTTGATCTCTTCCGGGAGTGCTTTGCTGAAGTCGATCCGCTTAACAGGCCCACTTAGACCTCTGGCTTTTCGGGCGATGATTTTAGAGATCAGTGTTACACCCATCCAGGTGCTCACGCTCGTGATCTTTTCAAACATCGTTATCACGCTCTTCGGATAGGTTTCATCTTCAAGGCATATGTTTATTGGCGTCGAAATCCCCGTGGTGGGGCCAATGTCGATAAGTTCGGTAATCTTGTGAATGGTAAAGACCGAGGTTTTCAAACCTTTTCTGATTGCTTCGTGAAAAGGTTGTGGCCCGATGCCAATATGTTTCGGGAGGTCGGAGGGATGAAAATTATAGGCCCCCATCGACGGGTAATCAAAGAGAAAAGAATCAAGCTTTTGTCCGAAAACTAACATAAAAAGGACCTCAGGATTCCAGGATTTGTAAATGTTCCTGAAATAATCTGTCTTTACTGACCCGGTATAGCACGGAACGCCAATGTTCATGCAGGAATCGAGGACTTTGCTTCTGAGCTCGCATCTCTCCTCATCGTTGTATTCGTTCCAGACCCTCTTTTTTTTCGTTATCCGGGCATTCGGATTCACAGAATCATCAGTGGCAACACCGATTATATTGAGCTGATCCGGATACCTCTTTTCATAAAGAGCAAGTGCATTTAAAAGATTATTCCCACCATTGCAACTTACAAATAGTACGAGTCTGACACCTTTTCCCTGATTCAGTTTCGGCTTGTCTGGCAGAAATAAATCTCCCCAGAGGGATTCAGGATCAGTGATTTTTTTATATTCTTTCATGAATAGCGAGTAATTAAAAGTCGTAGGATAGAGTGATCAGCAGATGTCTTCCCCGCTGGAGAATGCTGGTAGGACTGTTGACGCCATCGGCAGCCTTGGTGCCAGGATCAAAATAGGTTGTACCCAGGATGTTGTTGCACACCAACTGAAGGGCAAGTCCCGGAACTATCTTGTTATTTGAATAGGTGATGGCCCCATTCAGAATGGCAGTGGATGGAAAAACATCCGTATTCAATGGCACCGTAGTTCCCTCGCCGGTAAGCCGTTTGCCAACAAAATTCAGCCGGAGGTTGATGTTCAGCTGATTGAAGAATTCTTTGTTTGCACCAATATTGAACTGATGACTTGAAATATCTCCGACTCTGTTATCAACCTCCCCGGTTTCGGAAAATGTTTGTTTGGGATCACAGAAGGTATAATTGAAATAGGCAGAAAAAGATTCAATCTGGTATATGGCATTGGCCTGTATCCCCATGATTCTGAATTTTCCAATATTCTGATTCTGGATTAATCCCGAACTCCCAACCTTTACCGTACCAACTACATTGTCGATAAAGTCGTAGTATATCTCCATATCTGCATGGAATGCCTTGTTCAGTCGAAATCCGGCACACAATTCAATATTTTGTATGTTTTCGGTTTTCAGCGTCGGGTTGGAAATCCGGTTCGCGACAACAGAATATTTTGTCCAGTTCGACACGTTCATGATCCCACTGGAGTAAATGGCTTTAAATGTAAATTTTCCCGGGGAATAAACCAGGGCCAGGCGTGGGCTGACTTTACTGCCAAATCCATCGTTGGTGCGCACACGGTTAAAGTCGTAACGAAGTCCAAAGGTGATTTTGAAGTTACGAAAAGCCTGGAAAGTTCCCTGGGAGTAGGCTCCTAAATCCCAGATATTGTACTCATTGCCCCCTTTTGGTGAAGGAATGATTACAGCTGAATCTTCCGGCGTATCAGTCAGGCTGGAATAATATTGTCCCTGTAATGTACTGTTACGCACTTCAAGTCCTGAAACCAGGTCAAACCTCGAAACCGGACGGTAGATGACCTTGAATTCTGAACGAAGTTGTTTCGACAGCTCATACATGTACATGGTGATCCAGTCAGGGGTTTTATTGTTGACCAGGTCAGTCAGCTTTTTATTTCCACGGGCATAATTGGACACTGTTACAAAGGTAAAATCATCCGTTACCGCATGAATACGATAGGTAGTAATGTTGGAGAAGAAGACTTTTTCACTGATCTGGTTCTCATATTTTGCGAAAAAATAGGAAAGCTGAGGAATCCAGCTAAATCCGTTGTCGGAACCGGCAACATAGGTGTCGGTAAACTGGGTGAGACCTCCCCGCCAGTATTTCCAGGTTTGAAAACCAATGGTGAAATTTCCAATTTTCAGTTTCCCATTCAGCAGCCAGCTTTTGGTTTCATTGGAGAAGCCGATTTTATGTCCTTTTACTATCTGATCATAGGCCGATTTATCCAGATCCCTCGCAGTTTCTGAACCCAGTGGCGTCAGTGTAAGCTGGCTGGAATCGGCAGAGAGTGAATAATAGGGATTGGTAAACGGAAGGTTGTGTTTAACCAGGTATTCCTTGGCCCCAGACGACATATCCAACAGTTTATTATAATCTACACTGTTGTATACATTGGGATCGTAATCAAAATATTTCTGGCTGGAGATATCCATTTCATCGGAATGATAAAGCCTGCTGGTGACGGTAAAGGAGATGTTGCGATATTTGCCGGAGAGACTGAGATCGACAGTCTCCGTATTATAAGTACCATAATTTACCTTGGCGCTGATGCCAATATTCCTGCCGGGTTTGATGGCATCTGCCGAATTTTGCATGATCACGTTGATTACTCCGGCAAAGGCATTCGGCCCGTACATGGTGGAGGCTGGTCCGTAAATGATTTCAACCCTTTCAATATTGGACAACGGATATTGCCTGTCAACATAAGCCCAGTTGGTCCAGAGATCATTTTCCTCGATTCCGTCAAAAAGCAGCAGTGTTTTTTCGGTATTGTTCTGACGGAATCCTCGTTGATAAATATTTGCATATTCGGGCCCATAGAACATGGTCAGGTCAAATCCGGGGACATCTTTCAGCAATTCAACCAGGTCATTATACCCTCGTTTCTTTATTTCATCCCGGGTAATTACAACGATGGTTGCAGGAGCTTCGTAAATAGATTCTGCTTTTTTTGATACGGAGGTGACTACCTGTGCACCTCCTGCGAGTTTTATGTTGTTCACCATACGGATGAATGCAGGCGGGTCAAACAGGTTTGCTTCGTAGGTGGGATTTATCTGCAAAAGATATCCTGTTTCCTGAGCAGCCAGTTCAATGGAATCAATGGCAATATATGTCATGGCGAGTAAACGGTAGCCCTCCACCTTTTGTTTTTCATTGAATCCTTGATGAACACAAGGTCCCAGCGAGCGTATTACCTCCGAAAATTTCCCGATTTCGTAAAATTTGCGTGCTTGATTCAGGGTTACATCACTGCATTCCTGAGCCCTTGATAAAACAGACAGAACAAGGACAAAGGTGAGGATCAGAAATCCCCGGAACGCTATCCTGTATTTGAAAATCTGATGCATAATCAATTCGTTTGTATATAAGCACTTGCCATTCAGGGAAGGTCAGGTCTGATTTTTTTATAAGGAATATCTACTCCAACTATTTTCTGCCATTCTTCCAGGGTCATATTCCGCTTTAATTCTTTCTTCAGATTTTCAGCCATCATGGAATTTTCAGTTGAAACAATGCGGATTGTTTTATCTGCACTGCAGGAAATCAATTGTTTATCATCGGGTGTGAAAACAATATCATATACCCACAGGTCATGATTTTCAATTGAAATGGGTTTTGCCTCTAAAGTCGGGAACCCTGCCAGGGTCATGGTACGATCGTAGCTTGACGAAGCAAGCTCACCGCCATCCTGACTGAAAGTCAATGCAGTCACCCCTGATGCATGGCGGCCAAGTATTTCCAGCGGCTTCGCTGCCTGGTCCACCATATTCCATATCTTAATCGTTCCGTTGGATAAACCTGCAGCCAGAGACTTTCCGTCTTTACTGAAGGTTATGGAAAGAATGGCATTTCCTTTATCGAGCAGGGTGAACGGGAGGGAAGGCTGCCCGTTTATGGCGATTGTTTTTACCGCTCCGCCCCCTGTACCATAAGCAAGCCAAGCGCCATCAGGGCTGAATGAAGCGCAGGTTATTTTTCCTGCAACAGAGTCGATCAACGATTTGGTAAACAGAGAATTATTATAATTCCAAAGCAGGAGCTTACCATCTGAACCGGCAGAGGCAAAGATATTTTTTGCAGGGTGCATGGCGAGTTCATTCACCACCGACGAATGTGCACGGATAATTTGTGGTTGTTCTTTTAATGAATTGCGTTTCCAGATGATCAGATTTCCGGTTGCAGAACCTGCAATCAGCCAGTGCTCATCAAATGTCAAACCGACAGTGCGTAAAGCATCCTGCCCCTGTTTAGGAAGGTCAAGCCGGGTCGGGGGTAAATCGATGTTGTCGAGTTTCCACATCAGCAGTTTGGCGTCATCGCCACATGAAAACAATGTTTTTCCATCCTTTGACAAGACCATTGACCGGACCCCATCCTCATGGCCGCGGAGAATTTTCTGATCGCTCGAAATAGTGGATAATGCAGTATAAATTCCGGGGTCATTTTGCAAACCACCGTTTTCTTTATTGATCTGGTAAGATGAAACAGCAAGGAGGCCTGGCAAATCATCCTTGACCGTGTTGAATAACTGACTTGCTTGAATGGCCATGGACCGGGAAACAGCCAACAGCCTCAACCGCTGTGTGTTTTTCTCAGATTCTTCTGCTTTTATCCTTTCCTGATCAGCAATTATTTTTTGCGAAATGGCCTCCTTACGTTGCATCTGAGCTTCATCCCTGGCAACCAGGGCTTCCTGTTTTGATTCATCCGCTTTCTTTTTCTGTTGAACAGCAACAACGGTCTGTTCTTGAGCAATGACCTGCTGTTTGACAGCATATTGCCTCTGCTGTTCGGTTATCATCTCCTGTTGCTCGGCAATTTGTTGCTGTTGTTCCGATATTTTCTTCTGGAGAATCGCCTCTTTGCGTTGCTCCTCCATCCCCTTTCGTTCAAAAACTGCCAGCTTCTCCTTTTCAAGCGCCTCTTTGCGGCTTGCTTCAGCTTTAAATCTGAGATTCAGTGAGATAAGCAGAAAAAGAATAGATATAACAGAGGCGATTCCGAGGATCAAAGCGGAGGTCTTGGCCCGCTTGAGGTTTCTTTTTTGCTGGTCCTCTTTTTTTGAAAGTTCCAGCTCATTTTGTTTTTTACTGTATTGCAAAAAGGTTATGGCCCTGTCAAAAGCTGGATCATATCGCATGGCCCAGGTTGCATTTGGCTTGGTCTGATCTTTCCATTGTAATGCAAGCTGGAGTTCCGGATTAATCCACAATCCTGTTTTTCCTTCCTGGTAAAGTTCTGCAGATTTTGACAGTCTGGTATAGAGCTGGGCCGACTGGCTCTCATCTTCAACCCAATTCTTCAATCTGGTCCATACCCGCATGATGCTTTCATGCGATATGTCGATTGTGGAGTCTGCATTGAGTTCCACATTTGCCGAGGGCATGAGAAATGCACAGCCGGGTTTTCTAAAGTTGTCAATAACCCTGATGATCTCATCCTGTCGGGCTTCGGCCAGGGTTACGATTTCGCTCAGCTGGGTCGGGCGACGGGTTCCCCGGCTTTCTTTGTTAATTTCTGTGAGGGACTTGAATAATTTTTCAGCAATGTGTTTGCTTTTAAAATCCCCGAGTTCAGCAAAAATTTCTTCAAGGTGAAACGATAGAGCCTCCTTCATCGTACCGATCGCTGTGTAATGTTCCAGCCCGATGGGTTGATTGCCTATGCGGCTCAAAGTCCAATAATCCCAGGTCCGCATCATGGCATGTTGCAGGATGGGCAATTGGTCCGGATCGTCTCCAACATCGTTTAAAAGCTGTTCAACCAATTCATCGGTAATTTTACAGCCCTTCTTTTCCACAGGGCCGGTGATGGCCAGGCGGCGTTCCTCATTGTTCATCCTGGGAACAAGGTAGTATCCCTTGTTGATTGTCTCCGTGAGCCCCCTGAATTCAGTGCATTCATCCAGGAAATCGGTGCGCATCGAAAGTACAATATAAACAGGTATTTCGGGGTGACTGATGGCAGTAAGAATCAGGTCGACAAAGGCAGAAGTTTCGATAATGGTGTGAAAAGCTGTCCTGCTGTTTCGAAACCGGAATAACTCTTCAAACTGGTCAATGATGATCAGTCTTGACTGTTCGGCAGGATTGTCGATCGTCGTTAAAAACTGTGCCAGTCCTTCTTTCCCTGAGCGGAGCTGAGTGGTAATATCTTCTGTTTTAAAATGGTCATTTGCGAGGGAATTGGCAAGGTTGCCAATGGGATCATCCGAAGGTCGAAAAATATTCACCTTCCATTTTGTCGAAAAATGTTCCGTTTTGTTTTTGAGCAAGGCAGGAATAACGCCGGCTTTGATAAGGGATGATTTTCCGCATCCTGATGATCCGACGATGGCCAGAAACCGTGTTTGAAATAATTTTTCAATCAGTTCCCTGACCTGAAGTTCCCTGCCGAAAAACAGCTCATCTTCAGAAATTTCGTAACTTCGGATCCCGGGAAATGGGTTGTCATGAAGCAGAGGTGTCGCCATGGGTAGTCGAAAAAAATGAAAACAAATTTATGATAATCGTGGAAAAAACGGGGAAAAACTTTTTTAAAAAAAAACGGAATGACCTGAAAATCTTCTAATTTTACCACATTATAAACCGGTGCTATGGATGAATTGAAACAAGATTCAGGTAATTCTTCCAAGATTGAGAAACTTCAGGATCAGTTAACAGAGGTCCAGAAGCAATTATTGGAATGCGAAAAAATGGCAACACTGGGACAGCTTACCGCCGGAATAGCGCATGAAATCAAAAACCCACTGAATTTTATCAAGAATTTTTCTGAGTTGACGCTGGATCTTATCAAGGAATTCAGTGAAGAAATAGGAAAAATGGCCAATTCCATTGATCCTAAGGATGCAGCAAATCTGAATGCGATCCTCACAGACATGAGCAGCAACATTCAGAAAATCAGTGAACATGGGAAACGTGCCGAAAGTATCATTCGCGGAATGCTGCTTTATGCGCATGGCAAAGAGGGCGAGCGTGTCCCGTCCGACATCAACAGCATGTTATCTGAATATGTTACATTGGCATACCATGGTCTGAGGGCATCTGATAATACTTTTAATATCAAAATAGAACAGGATCATGATCTTTCCATTGGACTGGTCGATGTCGTTCCTCAGGATATCGGGCGTGTATTTTTAAACCTGATAAACAATGCCTGCTATTCAACAAACCAGAAGAAGAAAGCAAAGCCCGATAACTATACCCCATTGCTCAGGACCACCACCAAAGATTTAAGGGATCAGGTTGAAATCAGGATTTATGATAACGGTGGAGGTATAACTCCTTCAATTACTGAAAAAATATTTAATCCATACTTTACGACAAAACCGGCAGGATCAGGAACAGGTTTGGGGTTATCAATCAGCTATGATATCATCGTGAAACAACATCATGGTGAACTGAAGGTAGAGACTATGGAAGGCGAATATGCTGAATTTATAATCAGAATACCAAAACACTAAATTGTATGAGTAACAATCAGCAGATAAGTATTAAAACGCTCGTGGTTGATGATGAAATTGACCTTGAACCCTTGGTCCGGCAGAAATTCCGTCGTCAAATCAGGGATGGCATCTATGATTTTATCTTTGCCCATAATGGCCTTGAAGCGCTGGCAAAATTGATTGAATTCCCCGAAATAGGGATCATCCTGTCCGATATTAACATGCCTGAAATGGATGGGTTAACCTTGCTTTCGAAATTGAAGGAGCTCAAAAATCCCGGTTTGAAAACAGTGATAGTTTCGGCTTACGGGGATATGGAGAACATTCGTACGGCCATGAACCGGGGGGCTTTTGATTTTGTGACCAAACCAGTCAATTTCGAGGATCTAGAGATCACGATCAATAAGACAATGGAAGAGATCCTGCTGATCAGACAGTCGCAGGAGGAGCATGACCAGCTAATATCAATCAGGCAGGATTTAAATACCGCAAGGGAGATCCAGCAGGCCATTCTGCCAAAAGTATTTCCGCCTTTCCCAAACCGGACCGATTTTAATATCTATGCTTCTATGGTTGCTGCCAAGGAGGTGGGAGGGGACTTTTATGATTTTTTCATGATCGACGCCGACCGGTTGGGTTTTGTAATCGGCGATGTTTCAGGCAAGGGAGTTCCGGCGGCCATTTTTATGGCAGTAAGCAGAACCCTGATCCGGGCAACAGGTCTGAAAGGACTTCCAACGGATGAATGCATGAACTATGTGAATAACCTGCTTTGCAATGAAAGTGTTTCGTGTATGTTTGTGACCGTCTTTTATGGCATTCTTAACACCGCAACCGGAGAAGTTGAGTATGTAAACGGAGGTCACAATCCCCCGTATGTACTTACGAGTCAGGGGATTCATAAAGTCGCTATGACCGGGGGCTCGATCGTGGGTTGCATGGAGGATTTCATTTATCATTCAAAAAAGGTACAGCTTGCTCCCGGCGACCGGCTTTTCCTTTTCACCGATGGCGTAACCGAAGCCTTCAATACCAGTGATCAGTGTTACGGGGATGACCGTCTGGAAGACTACCTGCGGTCTCACCTTGCCTCTTCCATCGAAGATGTGGTGAAGGGATCGATGCTGGAGGTGAATACCTTTTCTTCCGGGATGGCACAATCTGATGACATTACCTACCTTGCAGTATCTTTCAATGGCCGCACCTGAACCTGTTGTCCCTGAGTTGAAAGATGGAAATTGTCAGTAAAAAATGGGATATTTTTGACGTACTCGATCTTCAGGGACGCATTGATGGTTTAACCTCTGCCGGACTTAAACGTGCCATTGACCAGTCTGCAATTGAAGGACGCCGCAACCTGGTTCTTGATTTCACACGTGTTTCTTACATGAGCAGCGCCGGCCTGCGCATCATCCTGCAAAGCCACAAAGCCCTGAACCAGATCGGGGGAAAGCTCATACTGGTTTCAGTTCCACAGGCCATCATGGAAGTTTTCACCATCAGCGGGATGGCCGGTTTTCTGGGAATCCAAGATGATTTGAACGATTTGCTGGCTGGAAAACAACCCGAGGTCGATTCACCCGAGATCACGGAAATGACAGTTGACGGGATCACTTTCGTGTCCCTCAGGGGGAGTGCTCAATCAGGGAATTTCGTAATCTTCGGGTCTGAAGATAGATTGATGAAATCCTCCTATGGGCCTGCTGATACGGTGAATTATAAACCAGCTGACATGGACTATGGTCTTGGCCTTGCAGCACTGGGTGATGACTATTCTGATTATAAATCCCTTTTCGGGGAGGCCATTGTGATCAGGCATCATTTCTTTTCCTACCCGGCTGTTGCCAAACCGGTTGTTGATTACTCCTATTTTTCACCTGAGTCGCAACATTCCCTGAATTTTTTATATGGGTTTGGAATCAATGGCCCCTTTACCCAGGTTCTCCGGTTTGATGCAGGCAGCAATCCGTTAAGCCTTGATGTGCTACTCAAAACAGCCGGCAAGATTGCTGAGACAAAAACCTATGGCGTTGTGATCCTGGGGACCAGCGGAGGAATTCATGGCATGCATTTAAAAAAATCGCCGGTCATTGAAAATCGCCCTGCCGCAGGGAATATTTTGGATACAGCCCATTTTACCCAATGGATGAACTTTTCACTTGAATCGGAGGAGATCAATAAAACCATCGTGGCTTGTGGCATTGTCGTGATAAATTCCGATGTGAAAGATCCCGGGTTAAAAAGGCTTCTTCCTGAAAACGGATGTATGCACCTGCATGCTGCCATATTTGAAAATGGATTGTGGAGCAATAACCTCATCGGGTTTGAGGACGAATTGACCAGGGTTGTGAGAGAATTTGATCCGCAGAAGGTCCTTCATCTGTTGCCTGACTCAAAGCTGAAAAACGGTTTTATTGCCATTATAAACCTGGAGACCAACTGATGGACCTGTGGATCGGAGCTGTAAACCTTGGCATCCTCTATGCTTTCATGGCCATAGGCACATTCATTACCTATAAGCTTTATTCATTTCCGGATATCACCATCGATGGAACCTTTACCACGGGAGCCGCCGTGGCCTCCATCCTGGTTGTTGACGGATGGAACCCGATCCTTGTTCTTCCGGTTGCATTCCTGGTCGGCTCGCTGGCAGGTTTTATTACAGGGTACATCCATACGCGGTTTAAAATAGAAGGATTGCTCGCAGGCATTCTGGTGATGACAGGCCTGTATTCGGTGAATCTTCATATCATGGGGAAATCAAATATTCCCCTGCTGAACAGTCCTACCTTTGTATCCCTTCTCTCCCCGATTAACCCGGGGTTAAATCCGGAACTCTGGAATTTCTTCTTTCTTGTTCTCCTCATTGTTGTGATCTGGATGCTCACCTCATTGTTTCTGAAAACTGATTTCGGACTCACCATGCGCGCTACCGGGAATAATTCGGTGATGGTTGCAGCACAGGGTGTTTCGGTTAACCGGATGAAGATATTCGGAATATCGCTGGCCAATGGATTTGTAGGAGTATCGGGCGCTCTGATTGCACAATACCAGGGATTTGCCGATATCGGCATGGGTATCGGTTCTATAATTTTCAGCCTGGCCTCTGTGATCATTGGGGAAGCCATTCTCCGTCACCGATCCATGTTTGTCAAAGTACTTGGCGTTATTCTCGGATCCATCATCTTCCGGCTGGCTGTGGCCATGGCGCTTCATTTCGGGATGAATCCGAACGACCTGAAACTCATCACCGCCTTCTTTGTGCTGATGACACTGATCATATCGGGGGCTATGGGATCTGGCACAACAGGCTTTCTGAAGTATATACAGGATCGATACAGAGGTAACCGGAAGACCTTTATGATCGTATTCGTGTCGGCGCTGGTTATTCTTGCAGGATACCTGGTACTGAAACCTGTCATTCTTAAAAGAGAACCTGGAAAAATGGTAAAAATTGGCCTCATCATGGCCAACAACAGCGATATTGTCACAAAAACGCGTGATGGGATCATCAATGAACTTGCCAGACTGGGTTATAAAAATGGAAAAAACTGCCTCCTTCTTGAACAAAATGCGGAAGGTGATATCCCTACCAACCAGACCATCATTGATCATTATAAGAATGAAAAGGTGGACATATATGTCCCGATCTCTACCGCCTCAACCCAGGCAGCGCTGAACAAGATCAAGGATAAACCGGTGATCTTTGCCACCGTTGCCAACCCTTTCATGATCGGGGCTGGCACATCACCTATCAACCATCCGCCCAATGTGACCGGGATTTATGGACCGTCGCCCATCAAAGACCTGTTGTCCATATTCCGGCAGATGTATCACGGGAAGGTACGCATCGGCACAATCTACAACCCGGCCTATCCCAATACGGTTTCCAATCTGAAGGATCTGAAGAAGGCACTCAGTTCTGATAAGGATATTGTGCTTGAAGAGGTCACCATCTCCGGCTCCAATGATGTCTACCAGGGTACACTTGCCCTGGTGAACAAAAACATCAGTGCATTGGTCCTAATCAATGATCTTACTGTATTCAATTCGTTTGAGTCGGTGGTCAGGGTGTCAAAGAACAGCAGGATCCCGATATTCACCTGTGATGCTGAGCGCCTGAAAGACGGGGCACTTGTTGTTTATGGATTTGAGTATTTTGTCAGCGGTATGCAGGCAGCTCATCTTATCGACCGGATCATCCGTGGAGAGAGCCCGGCCCAGATCCCGTTTGAGAAGATAAAAATTGTAACCTACGGGGTGAATTATGATGTAGCCAGGGAACTCGGACTTTCAATCCCGTTGTCTATTCAAACCGCAGCCAGTGCATTCGTAAGGAATGGGAAATTAACAAAACCACCCTTGATTCTCCCGGAGGAAAAGCGCGACAATCGGCCAAAACGTGTGGCGTTGTTCCAGATACCCTTGTTAAGAATGCTAAAATTGTAATCCACTGACCATGATCTGTATTCGTAACCTTCAGAAAATATTCAATGCTGGTTCTCTGGATCAACAGGTGGCCCTGAAAGAGATCAATGTTGAAATCAGGGAACATGAATTCGTAACCATCATTGGTACCAATGGCTCCGGGAAATCGACCCTTCTGAATGCGATAGCCGGGAATATCAGGCCTGACAAGGGAACCATTGAAATTGACGGCAGGGATGTGACCAGGAAAATGGACTTTCAGCGTGCCAGGTACATTTCCAGGGTGTTTCAGAATCCTTACACCGGGACCGCACCCGGGATGACCATTGCAGAGAACCTTCTGATGGCCTGGTTCCGCGGAAAAAAACGCTTTCCTGTGATCTCACTGAAGGGCGCACTGAAGAGCCAGCTTCAGCAGCAGCTGGCATCGCTCGACATGCAGCTGGAAGACCGGCTCGAAAATTTAATGGGAACCCTGTCGGGGGGGCAGCGCCAGGCGATCACCTTGCTGATGGCGGTGCTCCAGACACCTAAAGTGCTCCTGCTGGATGAGCATACGGCTGCACTTGATCCGAAAACTGCTGCACAGGTTATCCGTTTAACCCAAAAGTTTGTGACGGCCAATAAACTGACTACGGTCATGGTGACCCATTCCATGCAGCATGCATTGGAGCTGGGAACGAGAATCCTGATGATGCACAATGGTCAGATCATTGAAGATATCCATGAAGAGGAAAAGAAACACCTGACTATCGAGGAGCTGTTAAATAAATTTGAAGATATCAGGAAAATTGAAAAGCTGACTCCTGAATTAATGGAATCATTGAAAAAACTGTATAGGTGATGAAAAAGCTAAGGATGTCATTCCCATGGATGATTCTGATTATTTTGCTCAATGGATGCTGCAAGAATAATGAGTCCGTCTATCACCCGGTCACAACCGGTGAAATCAGGATCGGTGCTTTGCTTTCGCTCACCGGGAGCGGCTATTCAACAGGCCAGAGTTCACAGGTTTCTCTTGAACTGGCACAGGATGATATCGCCGGGTATCTGAACCAGCTGGCGATCGATAAAAAAGTTACTGTTGAAGTTCTTGATACAAAAACGGATACTGCAGAGGCGCTGAAGCAGCTGAAGGTGCTTTATGATAAGGGGATCAGGCTGGTGATCGGACCTTACACCAGTGCTGAATTGGCAACAATTAAACCCTTCGCCGATTCACACGGAATCCTGATTATAAGCCCGTCGAGCGTTGCCGTTTCACTCGCTATCCCCAACGACAACGTTTTCCGGTTTGTTTCGAGTGATGTGATGCAGGGTAAAGCAATGACAAAGATGCTGATCCAGGACAAGATAAAGGTTATTGTCCCTCTGGTGCGGGATGATGTGTGGGGTAAGGATTTACTGGCATCTACCCGGAGAGATTTCATGGCTGCCGGAGGTAATGTCCAGACCCCCGTGATGTATTCACCGAAAACGACAGACTTTATCCCTTTGCTTTCAAAGCTCGACTCGAATGTTGCAGCCGGGTTGAATCTGTATAACCCCGGAGAAGTGGCGGTGTACCTGGTTTCACTGTCGGAGGGTTCCGACTTTTTGCATGATGCTATGGAAAAGTCTAATCTGAACAAGGTGCTTTGGTACGGTAGTTCAGCGTTCGCTCAGAACGCCTCCATGCTTACCGATTCTACAGCCGCTTCCTATGCCTGCGCTCACGGATTGCCCTGTCCTATTTTTGGCCTCGATGATGCTGCAAAAGATAAATGGCAGCCACTCAGCGATCGCATCCAGGTTCAAATCGGCCATGTGCCCGATTCATATGCTTTCACCGCTTATGATGCATTATGGGTTTCGGTTCTCAGTTATCTCAAGGCTGGCGAATCCCCTGATATTGAGTTTTTGAAACTGGTATTCACGCTTGAATCTTCCGGATATTTTGGTGCATCGGGAAATACGACACTTGATGTGAATGGTGACCGGGCCATCGGAAATTACGATTTTTGGGCGGTGAAACGCGGATCCAATGGATATGCCTGGCAGAAAGTAGCAAAATACAACTCAGCTACGGATCAGTTGACCAGGCTGGAAAAATGAATCTCAGGTTCCTTGCGGATGGCTGTCCTGATCAGGAAAATCAAATCAAAGGCGCTTGACAAAAAAGACCTTCCCGTCACCTTCCATGTAAAAATCGTTGATCTGTGCCTCTTTTAAATATCCGGTGGAATCGTAAAAATGGCGGGTAGGGGCATATTTTTCAAGGGAGGAGGTTTCGGCGATGACAATGCGTCCTCCCATCTTTTTAATGGCTTTGTGGGTCTCTTCAATCAGCATGTTCCCAATTCCCTTTCCACGGAAGTCGTTATGCGTCGCGATCCAGTAGAGATCAAAACTGCCTTCGGTGGCTGAAATGGGCCCGAAACAGCTGTATGAAACCGTTTTTCCGTCCGATTCGGCGAACAGGAAGTGGTAGTCGCTTTTATCGCCAAGGTCAAGGCGGTCCTGAACCAGTTCGACGGCAACAGGTACTTCAGAATCATAGAAAAATCCGGTGGATACGATGATGTCCCTGACAATTTCAACATCTTCCGGACGAACCTCTGAACGAAAAGTGATCATGGTGTTTTTATTTGTTGTTGTGTTAATAACGTATCAGGGTGATGACTTCTTTACCTGATTGCATCCTCAAGGACCCTTGAAATAACTTTATCAAAGGTCAATCCTCTCTTCTTCGAAGCAGCCATGAATCCACCCGACTCCGACAGGCAGGGATTGAGGTTGATGTCGATCACCAGGGGTACCGACTCTTTGGTCACCCTGAAGTCAATGCGGACGTAACCCTTGAATCCCATTTCGATCCAGCATTTTTTACAGATAGCGATCATCTCGTTTTTCAGGGGTTCATCAGCCTTTGATAATCTGAAGCTCCTCCGGGTATGGGTGTACTCGAATGAATTGTCGTCCCACTTTGATTTATAGCCCATCATCTTTGGCTTATCATCGGGATAGTCGACGAAGGTCATTTCAGCCAGCGGAAGCACCTCAGGCCCATCCGGGCTGTAAAGAATGGAATTATTAAACTCTCTTCCTTCAATGAATTCCTCAATAAAGTAGTGTTGCAGGCTTTTCTTTTTTATTCCTTCAATGAACCCGGTATCAGAACCCATAAAGACGCAATCCTCATCCAGCTCGAGTGACCCCTCTTCCCAGATAGGCTTTATGATGTATTTCTTATTGGGTTTCAGTTTGTGGCACTCGTCGAGCGTATAGCCTTTGGGGGTTTTAATTCCGATGGCATTCAGCTCCTTTTTCGCAAGATATTTATTGGAACAATGGAACATGGGGATCAGGGGAGATCCGGTATAGGGAATCCTGACGAAGTTGAGGACAGAAGTGGCAAGAAATGCGAATTCACCTTTATTTCCGATCGTTTCAACCAGGTTGAAAATAATGTACGGGTTTCCCTTTTGAATTTGCAGGATCGCTGATTTAAGATTAAGATCCAGCTGCAAATAGTCAACTTCGTAATTCAGTTTTTTTAATGCACCGGTCACAAGATTTACCTGTTCAATGACATCGGCTTCATCATCCTTTGGCTTTTTTGACAACTTATTGTAAAGGATCAATACTTTTTGTTTCATTCTGGAAGAGTTAATTATTGCAGCCCGTATCTTTTTCTGGCGGAGAGCATGATCTCATGGATAAGTTGCTTAAAATCATATCCGTGTTTATAGGCCAGTATTGGCAGATCAGAATGGATGTTGTCCAGTCCGGCCAATGGATTCACCTCAATAAAATTCGGTATGCCATTCCGGTCAACACGGATATCGATCCGTCCGCCATCCTTGCAACCTAAAACGCGCCAGGTTTTAAGAGCAAGATCAATGCATTTGTCAGCGATCTCTTTTTCGGGAACTTTGTACTCTATTCTGTCGTGGTAATTTGATTTGGAATGATAGGAATAGATGTTATTGGTATCAGCCTTTGTATACAAAATTTCCATGATACCCGCCGGATAACCTTCGTGGCCGCTGCCCAGCACACCGACAGTGAATTCCCTTCCGGGGAGGTATTCTTCAACCAGAAGCCCCGACGGATACTTTGAAAGCAGATCCCGGCATATGCTGGTCAGTTCCTCCGGACTGGTGACCTTTGACAAAGCACTGATGCCTTTGCCGGTACCCTCTGAATTGGGCTTTACAAACAAAGGATAGGTCAGGTTGACCGATGAACAGTCTTCAATACGATCAATAATGGCAAAATCGGGGGTGGGTATTCCGTAATCCCTGACAACCCGCTTTGTCATTCCCTTATGCAGGGTCAGCGACAGTACGAGGGTATCAGAGAAGGTATAGGGAATGTTAAAAACATCGAGCAATGCCGGAACCTGTGCCTCCCGGCCAATTCCGTACATTCCTTCACAAATGTTAAATATCATGTCCCACCGGTCGCCCTTCGAAAGGCGTTCAATCAAATGCCTCACATGGCCAACACGGTCAGTCTGGTATCCCAGATCCTGTAATGTTTGTTCGATTGCCTCAATGGTGCTTTCACGGTCAAATTCCGCTGTTTCCTCTTCGCTGTAGCCCTCCTTCAGGTAATCTGATCGTAAATCGTAGGTTAATCCTATGGTCATTGGTTATTGGGTAAAATCGGGATATCTGAAGACCTTCTCTTCATAATTTTTCAGCAGGGCATATCCATCCTCTCTCCCGACAAAGTAATCGGGAAGCAGGGGGATTTTACCGCCGCCACCCGGGGCGTCTACGACATAGGTTGGAACGGCATACCCGCTGGTATGACCACGTAATCCTTTTATAATTTCAAGACCCTCCGCAATGGTTGTGCGGAAGTGGCCCGATCCGACTACCGGGTCGCATTGATACAGGTAATAGGGGCGGACCCTTATTTTCAGCAATGCATGCATGAGGTTTTTCATCACCTGTACATCATCATTGATGCCTTTGAGCAAGACGGTCTGGCTTCCCAGTGGAATCCCTGCATTGGCTAACCTTTCGCAAGCATCTTTCACCTCTACGGTGATCTCATCAGCATGGGTGAAATGGATGCTCATGAACAGCGGATGATATTTCTTCAGCATATTCACCAGGGGCCTGGTGATACGCTGGGGAAGAACGGCTGGTACCTTGGTCCCGATGCGGATGATCTCGACATGGGGGATATTTCTCAAGCGTGAAAGCAGGTATTCAACATGGAGGTCAGGCATGGTAAGGGGGTCGCCTCCTGAAACCAGTACATCCCGTACCTCCTTATGCTGCTCAATGTAATTTAACCCCGCCTCCCACGATTTCACCCCGATATGACATTTGTTTTTTGCAACCATGCGGGTACGGGTGCAGTAACGGCAATAGGTTGAACAAAATCCGGTCACCAGGAAAAGCACCCTGTCGGGGTACCGGTGAACGATATTGGGCACAGGACTGTCATGCTCTTCCATCAGGGGATCTGACGCTTCTCCCGAGTGCAGGAGAAACTCATCAAATACCGGCACAACGCTCTTCCGCAGCGCCTGTTCCGGATTATCGCGGTCGAGGAGGCTGATGTAATAGGGCGAAATACGCAATGGAAGAGACTGGCTGTTGGTCCCGTCGGGTTTCACCTCATTGTCGGAAAGGGTAATGTACCTTGACAACTGTTCAATGGAGCGTGCGCTGTTTTTGATCTGCCAATGCCAGTTATTCCAGTCTTTGACCGTCGCTTCCGGAAAATAGTTTTGTAAGAATTCGATTGAGCGTTCACTTATAGCCGTCTTTTCACGGTCGACGCGCGATTTAAAATATTCGTCTAAAAGGGTTGCTTCGTCAATAAAGGTGGGCTGACTTGGAGGTTCTTCTTCTTCTGATAATTCGGTATGGGGGATGATCAGTTTTTCGTTCGGACTTTTTTCCATTTTATGTGTTGCCTGTTTGGATAGTAAATTTAATGATGGAAACTGCTTGTCTCACCGATATTTGACTGTTTGTAAATCAATGTATTACGATAAATCATGATAAGCCGGTGTTACAATGAAATTTCCGATGCAAATAGGTGACTTTTTTATGTATTTTTGACAAAGCGAAACGATTTTTTTTCAACAATATTATGTTAATAAACCTCTGCTGAATGAAGTTATTCTGTCGTCAGTTTGGTAACGGTCAACCGGTCGTGATTTTACATGGATTATTTGGCCTTTCAGACAACTGGGTAACCTTTGGACGAAGGTTAAGCGAACACTATCGGGTGCTGATCCCCGATTTGCGAAATCACGGCCAATCTCCGCACAGCAAAGTGTTTGATTTTCCGTCGCTGGAGGATGATCTTCTGGGATTGGTGGAGGAGTACGGACTTAAGGATATCTTTCTGATCGGCCATTCCCTGGGCGGGAAGACCGCCATGTTTTTCTCCCTTCATCATCCTGAAATGGTGAGTAAACTGGTGGTCGCAGACATTTCTTTGCGTAAGTCGCCACCCAACCAGGAGCATCAGTTATTGCTCAATGCCATGCAATCGGTTGATTTTAGCACAGCCACCTCAAGAAGCGACGTTGAGAAACAATTGCAAACCACGGTAAAAAGTGTCAAACTGCGGCAATTTCTGCTGAAAAACGTGTACTGGCGCGACCATAAGTACCTTGACTGGCGGCTGAACCTAAAAGCCATCAATGAAAACCTGCTGTCGGTTTTTGAGGGAGTCAGCGTGACCGGTGAATATCATAAGCCGGTATTGTTCATTCGCGGAGGGTTGTCCGATTATATCAGGGACGGTGATATTGCTGAACTGAAAAGTAAATTCCCCGGGGCGGAGGTGAAAACCATTGCGAATGCTTCACATTGGATCCACGCAGATGCTCCCGGGGAATTTTTCGGCCTGGTGAAAGATTACCTCGACCGGTGATCAGTACCGGGTAATCTCAATCTTTGATATTGCAGTCTTCACGGTCAGGTATATTTTATTTTTACCTGTTGAAAAGTTGGCCGTCTGGTATATTCCTTCTCCCTTTTTGGTGAAACCTTCGAATTCCTTACTGATCATAAACGATTCGGATTTGATCTGGCATCCTGATTCTTTTGGGATTTCAACTTTGATGGAAGAGGCACCGGCATTGAAGGTCATTACAGTCAGCGGGCTCTTGTCTCCGATTTTGATATTAATGGCGGAGGCCCCGGCATCAATGGTTGTAGTATCAATTTTATAATCCCTCAGATCCATCAGGATCTCAGCGGCTCCTATGTCAAAATCGAGATTCCAGGAGGGTTTGTCGTTGAGTTTGATCTCAACTTTGTTCTCATTTACCGAATGGCGGATCCCCGATTTTTCCATTGACAGGTTGATCTTTTTCTTGTTCCCTTCACTGGTTGTTGTCAGTGAGTAATTCCCGATATCACCTGTTTTGTTGAAGGTGAGAAAATCGGAGGTAATTCCTTGCAGATCAAAGTTGCCTGCAGCAGCATCCAGGCGCAATTCACCCCTGCCGGTCAGCGAGTCGAAAGGAACGCTCAGATTCTGTGGCTGATAGTTATAAGCGGTGGTTGTATCTTCATCATCATCCCAATCCTTGTCGGAAAAGCCCCGGAAATTATGAAATTGAAACCAGGATGAACGTTCTGATATCCTGTTGAAGAATATAACAGTCAGGGCAAGGACGACAGCCAGGGCGGCGATTTTTATCCCGTCTTTAATAGGAAGGATGGAAATCCCCCACAGGATAAGGATCAAAGGCCACAGGCTCCACAGGGTGCGAAAACCAAATTCAAGCACCCCAAAATTATTCAGCATAAACAATATCCCGATTGCAATCAGGATAAAAGCCCAAAAAACATGACGGTATTTCATTGGTGCAGGATTTTAGTATTGGTTTGTATTACGATTTCTTTTGGTGAATGCATTCAACAGCAATCCCACTCCGATTACAATGAGAATGACGGGCCACAGGTCGCCGAAATTAATCTGCGGAATGAGTTCATCGGCGAGAAAAAGAGCCCCCAGCGTGATAAGAACGAGACCTCCGATCAAACTTCCTTTATTCCGTTCTTTGGTTTGTGGTGCCGGTGTTGATGTGGCATTTGTTTCGGTCGTTGGCGGTTCAGTCGTGTTGCCGGGGTTCTCTGTTGTGGTTTGCTGAGAATTCTGGTTGGGTTGATTCATCGAAGGATTGACCCTCACAGGATTTTCAGGTGTGACGATCCAAAAAATAAGATAGATCAGGAAGCCTCCGCCCCCTGCAAGGGTAAGAATGACAAAGGCGAGACGGATGAGCAAAGGGTCCATCACAAAATATTCTGCAAGACCACCGGCAACGCCGGCAAATTTACGGTCTGTGATGCTGCGATATAGGCGTTTTGGTTCCATTATCTGAAAGATTTGGTTGATTTTGGGTTTTAGACGGTGATTTTTTTGAAAGGTTACAACAGCAGGTCGGGGAAAATCAGCCGGCCAGCTCCTGTTTTTTCCGGTACATTCGGGATGAAATGGCCAGGCTCAGCTCAAACAGGCCGTACAATGGAACCGCAACGATCACCTGGCTGAAAATATCGGGGCTGGGTGTGATTATCCCCGCAAGGATGAGGATGCCGATCAGGGTATGTTTCCGATATTTCTTCAGGTGTTTTGGTGTGATGATCCCAATTTTTGTCAGAAAAAGGATCAGGACCGGAAGCTCGAACAAGAGACCCATCAGCAGCGTCATCAGGGTGATGGAACTGACATAGGAAGTCAGCGCGATCTGGTTTGAAACGGTTGAACTAACCACATACCCGCCTAAAAAGTTGATCATCATCGGGGCCACCAGGAAATAGCTGAAAAGGACACCCAGGATGAATAAAAAGGTAATAACACTTACGGCCCCCCTTGAACTTCTGATCTCCTGTTCATTCAGCCCTGGCTTGACAAACCGCCACAATTCCCATAGGACATAGGGAAGGGCAATGATCAGTCCCGCGACCAGCGAGATATTCATATGGGAGGTGAACTGCCCGGCAAGGCTGATGTTGATGAGCTGAAATTGTGATGGATCGATGCAAAGGGAGGGGAGTGAAAGCCAGTGTCCGAGTTGACAGAAAAGCCGGTAGGTGATGAAGTTTTTCGACTTCGGCGCAAGGATAATGTCATCAAACAGCACATCCTTAAAAATAAAAGCGACAATGGCGGTGACCAGAATGGCAATGAGAATTCTCCACAGGGTGCCCCTCAATTCATCGAGGTGTTCCCAAAAGGTCATCTCCTTTTTCTCTTCCGGTTCTGCTGAATAGGAATCTTTCATTCGGTTGCTTTATGAAGGCAAAGGTAGAATAAAAAAAAATTGAGAATGTTTGATTGAAGGATTAAACTTTGTACATTTGAATAAATAATTTTATTATGGCCGAACGTGAAGTGATTCTAGAACAGATGCTCAAGGTATTAAAGGACATCGAAACAAATACGTGCGATAAGCAATTCTTTGCTGATACCAATTTGCTGGAGAAAAAGATTGACCATCTTATCGAACTGCACGAAAAAGAGATCGATCTGCTTAAGGCAATGACTGACGACCGGTGTACCTGCAAAAAGAATAAAAGCAGAAAGCCGAAAAAAGAGAAGAAGGTAAAGAAAGAGAAGAAGGACAAGAAGGAAAAGAAGGCCTGATCATTCACACCTGGCCCCGGCCTTTGAATTCCCCTGTCCATGGCGGTATTGATGCTGCATGGCGTTGTTTTTCATCGGACATCCATACAAATCCCTGTATAAAGCTGATAATCGTTGTGCCTGTTCCAGGTCACAGACGTTTTTTAATTTTAAATACTGTTTGATATTTTCCTGCTGAACCCTCTTTTGCAAGACTGAAAGTTCATCAGTGAGTTTGTTCAGCATGCCTGTATCAGGCGTTTCCTTCTCCAGTTCATTCAGGATGGCACTTCGGGCATTTTTTATGGCAGCCACGATGGGCCCGGCATTAGCCTTGTAATTTTGATTAATGGAGTCCACCTGTGAAGTTTGCTTTTCCGATAATCGCAGTTCACTGCAGAATGAATGAGCCTGTTTCCCGTCTGATGGACAACAGCTGGCAGGGGTTTTAGTGTGCGAAAACAGGAAAAAGCTGACCAGTGCTGAAACATTGATTAAAATCAGGACAATCAGCAGCCAGGAGAGGAAACGGTTTTTGTGAAAAAAGTTCATATTTTTATTTATTTAGATCAAGGACTTTGTCTTCATCTGTAAATTCGGAAATATAGAGATCGGATTTAAGAAACTGAATATGATCTGTTTTGTTTACAAGTTGTGCTGCCTGTGTGTTCCCGGTTCTGGCGCTAAATAAACCGATCAGTATTCCGATCGCCAGGGCGATGGCTATTGCAACGGGTTGAATGATCCGGACCCAAACCGGGTTATGGCTGGCCCGTGAAGGTTCAAATTCTCCTGCGATCCGCTGCAGGATACGTGTCGATGCATAAGGGGATGATTCGACACCTTTTTCGCGCTCGATGAGTTCAGCTACAATGTCGTACCCGGTATTCAGTTTCATGCAGGAGTCGCAGGAAGAAAGATGATCTTCGAACGATGCACGAAGCGATTCGGGCAATGTGCCTTCATGGTAAGCGAAAAGATGTTCACTGAAAAGTTCACAGTTCATGGTCAGCTTTTTTGGTATTCTGAAAATTGCGGCAGCAAATGCTTTTGAAGGTTCAGCTTTGCCCGGTGGATCAGGGATTCAACGGCCGACAACCCGACGCCCATGATCTCGGCGATTTGTTTATAGGACTGGTCGTCAAATTTGTTCAGGACAAATGCGATGCGCTGGTTCTCGGGAAGACGCCTGATGGCTGCATGCATCAGCTCCCGCTTTTCTTTTTCTTCATAATGATCGCCGGCAACCGATGGTTCAGCCTCATGAGGTTGTCCTGTTTCAAACGGATGCCTGAACAGCGATTCAAGTCTCACTGCAATCCCTTTCCTCCGGTTCTTTTTTACCTGGTTCAGGGATTTGTTAACGGTGATCCGGTAAATCCAGGTGGAAAGGGCAGAAGAGTTTTTGAACGATTTCATGGAATAAATGATATCCAGAAAGATTTCCTGTGATAAATCTTCAGCATCCTCCATATTACCAAGGAAATAAAATGCCGTTTTAATTACCTGTTTCTGATAATGATTTACCAGGTACTGAAAGGCATTGCGATCACGCCGTAGGACTCCTTGAATCAATTCCGGGTCAGTCATTCGTTTTCATCAAACAGGAAAAGCCAGAATTTGCCGGCATAAGGCAAACGCTGGCTCCCTGTTTTGTTAGTATTTATTTTTCTGGTTTGGTAGCTGGCTGAGTTCCCTGCATTGTACAACCATTCTTGTGCTGATGTCCTTGTCCACATCCTTTTCCACTGTTCTGACCCTGGCCGCAGTTACCCTTGCCCTGGGATTTTCCACATCCCTGTCCGCTGCAGTTGCCTTTTCCGCATCCTGAGCCGTTACATTTTCCTGCTGAGCCGCAGTTGTCGCATTTTCCATCCCCGTTTTTGTCCATGAAATTTTTACCCTGGGGCTGGGTAAATTTCGCTTCATGATGATCGCAGATGCCATTTGCGTTGATATCAACGAATTTTCCGGGAGCAGCAGCTGCCTGGGTTGTGGTAGATTTGGAGGGGTTGGATGTTGTGGCAGCCTGTGAATAGGAGGTGCCGGCAAGGAATAGGACCAAGCCAAGTGTTAATAAAATTCCGGACACGATTTTCATAGTTTTTAATTTTTGTTGTTAATGAGGTTGATTTACATTTAGACAATCAAAAAAAGAAAAACTTGCGGTCGGCCGGAAAAATATTCCTTAGCGATTTATTTTTCTTGCGTTATCGTCTGATGGAAGCGATGTCAGCAATTGCTTTAATTGCTGCATCAATGTCACTTTCGGTATTAAATGGACCGATGCTAAGTCGCACGGTGCCATGGATTTTATCCGTTCCTATTCCTTCATGTACCATCGGTGCACATTGTAAACCGGTCCGACAGGCAATGTTATAATCCACATCCAGAAGTGTTCCAACATCTCCCGATTCAAAACCTTTTAAATTCAGGCTTAACACAGGATTCTGGTTTTCGATGCTTTCGGCACAGTAGGTGATTACATTTTCGATGTTCTGAACTCCTTTACGCAGTCGATCCCATAGCATAATCTCCTGGTGATGTAGTTTTTCGATGCCCTGTTCAAGAACCCATTTAACCCCCGCATGCAACCCGGCGACCCCGATAAGATTCAGGGTTCCGCACTCCATCCGGTAAGGGAATTCTTCCAGGTGGGTTTTTTGCGCAGAACGTACGCCGGTCCCGCCAAATCTTGTCCCGCGGATAGGAACTCCTTCCATGATATAGGAACCACCGATTCCTGTTGGTCCCAAAAGGCATTTGTGTCCTGTAAATGCCAGTATATCAATCCCCATGTCTTTCATGTCAATGGGAATGGCACCGGCACTCTGGCTGCTGTCAACAATAAACAATACCCCTGCATCCTTGCATATTTTTCCGATAGCCTTCAGTGGCTGAACGGTTCCAATAACATTGGAGCTGTGGTTTACGACCACCATCCTGGTATTTTTGCGTAACGCTTTCCGAAAATCATCCGGATTCACATAACCATGGCTGTCGAAGGGAATATGAGACAGTTCAACATTGTTGCTGATGCTCAAATGATGCAAGGGTCGCAACACCGAATTGTGCTCAAGCATCGTTGTAATTACATGATCCCCTGAGTTGGCCAGACCCTGAAGAACCATATTCAACGAATCGCTGGCGTTGTAACTGAAAGTAAGCCGGTTAGGATCATCCCCATTAAAAAGTTTCGTAAGCATTTTCCGGGTTTCATGCACCACCTCCTCTGTTGCAATTGCAGCATCGAATCCTGAACGTCCGGGGCTGACGCCATGTTCTTTATAAAAGTTATACATGAAATCATATACCACATCCGGTTTCGGGAAGGTTGTTGCGGAATTGTCGAGGTAGATCTGGTTGCTCATAAGTTTGAATTAGCTGTATTAAAGTATATTATTTAATTATGGTCGAGGATCAGTGCATCGGCAACAATTTCAGCCAGGGTTTTAATTTGTACTCCGAGTTTAAAATGAACATTGATCTGTGTGAGCTGATCAACACAGTTATGGCACGGTGTAACCACGATTTTTGCACCAGTTTTCCTTATTTGGTTTGCTTTAATTTCTGCAACTTTCATCCTCCGTTCATTATATTCACTCATGGCCAGTTGTCCGCCACCCCCGCCGCAACAAAAATTGTCGATGCCATGGGGCGTCATTTCAATAAAACCTGAAACGAACTGCTTCAAAACATAGCGTTGTTCATTTACAATGCCCCCGTTGCGTACCAGGTTACATGGATCATGCAGGGTTACAATATCTTTGATCTTATTCGGATCCAAATGGATTTTACCATCCCGGATATAGTTGGCAATACATTCAACAGAGGTTATTACTTCCCATGGGAAATGTTCTTTCTTATAGTTGGGTACTTCCCACCTGAAGGCCCTTGATCCATGGCCGCATTCAGCGAGCACCAGCGTTTGCGATTTCAGCGCATCCATCTCTTTCCACAACCTGTCGCCAATAATATGAGCTTCATCGGTATTCCCTGAGAAAAAAGCGTAATTGGTGATGTCATACATCCTGGTCGACAGCGTCCAGCTTTCCCCGGCAGCAAAAAAGATCTTAGCCATAGCGGCGATGGAGAGGGGATAGAATTTAGGTTCCCTGGGGTTCAGCGTGTAAAGGATTCTCTTTCCCGGCTCATTAATCGGGATCAGTGCTTTAGGATCATTGACCTCATCGATCAGCTCCTCCTCCATCCATTTTAATGTATCAACAAATTCATCGGCAGGAATGCTCATATTGTTTCCTGATGACAATGCAGCATCAACTGTTGATTGGAGTGTGGCAGGAACAAGGCCCATGTTAGCCAGCATTGTTCTTCCTGTCCTGACCAGGTATGAAATGTCTACTCCAATGGAGCAATGTGCAGTGCAACGTCCGCACATGGTGCAGGCCCCAAATAAAAGATCCACCATCTCCTCTGTAGTATCCTGATCCAGGTTACGTGCATTTACCAATGCCGGAAATACTTTTCCGGTAAATGTATAATACCGCCTGTAAATGGAGGAAACAATATCGACCTTGCGTGCAGGAGTTAGGCGCTCATCTTTTGTTGCCAGGTAATAAATGCAACTCTCTGCGCAAAGACCGCAGTGTACGCAACTGTTCAGGTGGGTGATCAGCTTACTGTCAGGTTGCTCCTGAAAAACCACCAGCCCTTTTTTAACGATATCGTCATTAAATAAACCCATCAGGTTAGGTAGTTACAAGGTTTTAGGTGGCCATACTCCTCGCCATCCGTAAAACAGACCGAGGTGGTAGCGTGCTGCAAAAAAATAAATGGCATGTTTCAATTTTCCAACCGGGAAATAGAAGAGAAGCAGGCTGGCCAGGATAAAATATCCCGGAAGAGCTTCCTGAACTAAAAGAATAAGGGAGGTTGACAGTTGAAACAGTGTGACCAGGCTATTTGAAATATAATCGTCGGGACTGGACAGGCTTCTGAGTTCACTTTTTACTATGCGTTTGATCAGGATTCCGACTCCACAGATACCGCTGATCAGTAAAAACCCAGCTAAAGGATAGGCAAGCAAAGTAGGAAAAGCCACCTGAGCCAGAATGAAAAAAAAGAGGAAGATCGCCAGGAATGTGCCCAGATGATAGATGATCCCTGCAGCATACGTAGGCATATGGAGGAAGGCTGACTCTTTTTTCACCGGACTCATAGCACTTGTAAAGGAGTAAAGAATAGCAGAACCAGTTTTGCCTGCTGCTTTGGCATAGTCGAAGGGTTTCCCCAGACGTATCAGACGGAGCAGGTGGTGCAATGAAAAGGCGAAGCAGATGGCAAGAGAAGCAAGTGCCAGGTAGTGGAACCAGTACATATTATTCGGTTAGATTAAACACAACCATCGGGTTTAGGTAGTCCTGCAACCCGGCAGGCGCCACGGGCAGGTCCCAGCGGGAACAATTCGTAAATTTCGCGCAGTTTGACTCCTGTTGACTGGCAAATAACACGGATCATTGGAGCCATCCCTTTCTCCTCCCAGTTACTACGGATAATTTTTACGATAGCCCAGTGTTTCTCATTCATCGCTGGAATTCCGTCGAAACGGGCGATGGCTGCGGCGAGTTCTTCGTTCCAGATGGTGGGATCGGATAAGAAACCATCTCCATCAACTTCAAGTACTCTGCCTTCAATTTCAATTGTTGCCATAGATTAACGATCAATATAGTTTTGTTGAGATATTTCATTATCAAACCTGTCCATGATTTCATCAACGGACAGGGAAGTATCCGGGAGAACAAAGACAGGGCAAAAATGCAGGATGTTATTCGTCTTGAATCGTTTACAGTTTGTCCAATTGTCGGCGCCGTCAGAGCAGTAATGCTGAATAAAAGTTTCGCGCAGATTTTCCATTTCAACGAATCCAGGGATATGGATCAGCTGGCAGGTAGGGTAGTTGGGACAATGCATCCAGGTAAATTTCAGGTGTGCTGCCAGCGAAAATATGAAAAAAAATAATGCCCCCGAAACAGATTAGTAATTATAATCCGATTAAAGCCTGAACCATGATTGAACCTGCAAATCCTCCACAAGCGCTGATTTATGAAGGAATTCATTGGTGTGTTTGTTATAGGAATATTCCAGTGCCCATTCAACATGGTTTTGTTGAATTTGCCGGAGGGCATCAGCTATCATGATCACCTCTTCGCCGGTCATGGTAGGATGAAGGGAAACTCTTACCCATCCAGGTTTTTCAGAAAGATCTCCCTTATTTATTTTATCGGTAATAACTTTTGATTTTTCATAACTTACGTCGAGGAGAAAATGACCATAGGTTCCGGCGCAGGCACAGCCACCCCTGACCTGGATCCCAAATCGATCGCTGAGCAGAGAGACGATCAGGTTATAGTGGATGTTCCGGATATAAAGCGACATGACGCCCAGGCGGTCTTCAACGGTATCAGCCAGGAGATGCAGATCAGGCACCTTTCTGAACTCCCTGAACGCAATTTCAGTAAGTTCTTTTTCTTTTTGATGGATCAGTTTGACTCCCATCTGGTTTTTCAATTCAATGGCCAGTGCGGTACGTATGGCCTGGAGGAACCCCGGGGTTCCCCCATCTTCACGGATCTCAATGTCATCAATATATTTGTGTTCTCCCCAGGGATTTGTCCAATCAACGGTGCCACCACCCGGTTGATCCGGCACTTTCATGGTATACAGCCTGGAATCGAAAATCAGAACCCCGGATGCACCCGGCCCGCCTAAAAATTTATGGGGAGAAAAGAAAACAGCATCCAGTTTCTCCAATGGGTCAGCCGGGTGCATGTCAATGTCATCATAAGGGGCAGAGGCGGCAAAATCAATAAAAGCCAGGCCGTTGTGTTCGTGCATCAATCGGGCCATGGCATAATACGGAGTGCGGATACCGGTTACATTGGAACAGGCAGTAAAGGCTCCTATCTTTAATTTCCTGTGCGCATATTTCTTCAATTCGATCTCGAGGTGGTCCAGGTCGACCAGGAGGTCTTTTCCGGGTTCAACAACCACAACATCGGCAATAGTCTCAAACCAGGTTGTTTGATTGGAATGGTGTTCCATGTGGGTTACAAACACAACCGGTTTTTGTGATGCATCGTCAAATTGCCCGTGCGATTGATACGGATAAGGCTTAAGTCCAAGAATGCGCTGAAATTTTACTACTGCTCCAGTCATACCAAACCCGGTTGTGATGATCACATCCTCCGTTTTGGCATTGACATGAGCCTTGATTTTCTGATGGGCAAGGTGGTAAGCCCGTGTCATAAGTTTCCCAACTTCACTCGTCTCGGTATGGGTATTTCCAACAAAAGGACCGATGGATTCTATCATGATTTTCTCGATTGGATGATACAACCGGCCACTTGCAACCCAATCGGCATAGATCATCCTCATTTTTCCATAGGAAGTATTATAATCACACTCGTTCCCAATGATGTTTTTGCGGAATTGCCCGAAATATTGTTCCAATGTCATGATGTTTTTATTTATGGTTGAGGATGATTATTCCGCCTGCGAAATTACAAAAATCGTGTCTCATAATTCTGAGTCGACCATGACCAAGATGGAATTTTTTAAGACCTTTGCATATTTTAAGAATTTGAACGGATTGATAATGCCAGGTATGCTTCAGACCCATCTCATACTTAAAGCAGGGAATCACTTTTAATGCACCCCGGTTTAAAGGCAGACTGGGTAGTGGATAAATCCTGCCAATATTGATAAAAGGAAAGTACTATTATAAATTCAGCCATCAAACGCAGGGACAATGACCAGATTCAGCCATGAAAAGATTAATTGCCACGACTGTAAGGTAAAATCCTGTGCAGCAGCGGTTTTAAATTCAAATGAGATAGATCTTGTTAACGACAACAGCCGTGAAACCTCCTTCAGGAAGGGCGATATCATCCTGCATGAAGGGTCCATGACCTCCCACATTATTTACCTGAAGTCGGGATTGGTAAAGGAGTATAAGAAGGGGACAAATGACACACTCCAGATTTTACAGATCATAAAGAAATATACCTACCTGGGATTGCCTTCACTGTTTGGAGACCGGATTAACCATTATTCGTATGCGGCCCTCGAAGACATCAAGGTTTGCTACATTGATCTGAATATTTTTAATCAGCTGGTCAGGCAAAACGGCAATTTTGCCTTTGAGATCCTGGTTTCAGTAAGCCGCGACAGCCTGAATAACTTTCACAGGGTGATGAGCCAGTCTCAAAAAAAGACCTATGGCCGTGTGGCCGATGCGCTTCTTTATTTCTCAAATATAATTTATGAGTCCACATTGTTCGAAATTCCCTTTACACGCCAGGAATTTGCCGATCTGATCGGTATTTCCAGGGAAAGTGCAACAAGGGTACTTACCAAATTCAGGGAGGAGGGCATTCTCCGGCTAGATGCCCGGACACTGGAAATTGTCAACCCTGAATTGTTGCAGCAGATCAGCAAGAACGGTTAACAGCGAGGCATAAACGAATAAATCCCATCCTCTGTCGGCAAAGGATAGGATTCTTCTTCACATAAGATAGGAAAACCGGATCAGGTGAAGATGATCTGGGTCTGAAGTCCGCCACACTTTTCATAGAATTGTCCAACCGTCAGCACATCCTTTACGCCTTCCCAGAGATCCTCCTTTTTCAGCTTGAACATGTCCATGGCCAGTTTACAGGCGAATACTTCGCCGCCGCCGGCTTCAATCATTTCCAGGAATTCTTTGATGGGTGGGATGTCAAGTTTGTCCATCTGGCTGCGCATCATTGCTGAAACGCCAGCTTCTACACCGGGAATAATACCGAGCAAGGTGGGGAAGGGGAGACCGCCTGGCATGCGCATGGCGGGGTTGCCCACAGTGCCTGTGTGCAATGCATTCATGGTTTTCTTTGTGATGGCATCGAGGCCGAAAAAGGTAAAAAACAACTTGGTTTCAATGCCTTCCATAACGGCACCATTGCCCATCACCAAGGCTGCATAAACATCTTCAATGGTGCCTTTGGCACATATGATACAGACTTTTTTTAAAGGAAATTCTTCGTTTGCCATTTTATCAGTATTAAATTGTGAATACATTTAGATACTTCTTCGTTTAAAATCATGCGCTATACACAGGATGCTGGTTTTGGAATACCGGCTATTTTGGCGGCTTTCTTCATGGGTGCCCCCGGAAACAACCCGTAGAAGCCTTTGATGTCAATAATACCAGAATTTCCCACCGACCTGATGGTCAATGCTTCGCCTTTGGAATATCGCTCACGGAGAAAATCAAGAACGGCAAAATGCTTATCCGTAAGCTGAATGCCCTCTTCCCTGGCTACCTCAATTGCCAGTTCCTTTGTCCATTGAGCAGAATTTGTAAAATAACCCTCTTCATTTACGTCGACGGTTACGCCTGCAATAATTTTCTGTGCCATGTGAATTGATTTTAGAATTACGAATTACGAATTACGATTTTTTTGTCACGCGTCACGCGTCACGTGTCACGACCTCTTACCTTGTTCCCTTGTCACCCTGTTACCTTTATTTATTTCCTGCACCAACCTGAGTGCATAGGAGAGGGATTTACGGACATCAGGTGAGTTCAGCTGTTTCAGCAAGCCAAAAAGAGATTTGTTATCCAGCGTATCATCCATTTTTACTTCAGCGAGGGCTTTGGAGGTGCGACCCAGGGCAGAGATTACCTCGGGGTTGGTCAGGTTCCTGACAATGTCAAAATAGCCCAGCTGGTCGAATTCATTCATCTTATTTACGGCATCCAGCCCCATCTGATGAAGAATCGGTGAAATATCTTTCATGAAATCCTTGGCGCTCTCGAGCATTTCAAGCATTTCATAAAAGGTGTCGATGTTCTGCAGGAGTTTGATCAATAACATCGGAACCCCGCTATGATCGAGATCAACCTGCGATTTATCGAGCATCACCACAGTATGGTGGAAGGCATCTTTGGCCACGATACTCAAGTCGGATACCAGATCATCGAATTCTTCACGGTTCCTTTTCTGCTGCTCAATGCTTTCAAGGATCAGATCCAGTTTCTGGTTGAGTTGGCTGATTTGTTCCTGAATATTGTTTTCTGACATAGCCATACGGATTACATTTTTTTACCAGCCATCGTCATTTTTGAATCAATGGGCATCTCTTTTCCTTTCAGCAGAATATGCCAGTAGATCCAGCGAAACAGGAGTTTCCCATAATGATTCATACGGGTTTCCTTCAGCAGTCCGAAGGGCCCGATTCCGGGAAATGGGAATGAGCCGGGAAGCGGTTCTGTATCATAGTTGAAGTCGATGAGGGCTCCCTTGCCAAATCCTGTTTCGATATAACAGTTGGAATGGCCGTCGAAAGATTCGGTGAAGGGGCGGTTTTCAATCGCGCACATGAGGTTCTCAGTTAAAACATCGGCCTGGAAATGGACAACCGACCCTGCTTTGGAGGTAGGAAAGTTACCGGCATCTCCAATGACAAAAATATTGGGGAAAAAGTCAGATTGAAGGGTGTGTTTATGGGCCTTTGCAAAATCCATCTCATCCCCCAGTCCGCTTCGGCCAATCATCGGATCGCCTTTGTGAACGGGAATGGTGACAAGACAGTCGAAGGGAATTTCACGATCATCATAGGAAACCAGCACCTTTTTCTCATTGTCAACGCGCTCAAGGTAAAAGTCGGGGATGATTTTGATGTTTTTCTCTTCCAGGAGTGCACCCAGCACCTTCGATGCCCTGGGTTTTGTGAATGCACCCGACATTGGTGTGGAAAATGAGATGTTGACCTTGTTACGCACGCCGCGCTCCACGAAAAAGGCATCGGCAAACATGACGAATTCGAGCGGGGCAACCGGACATTTGATGGGAACATCGGCGATGTTCAGAACCAGTTCGCCGCCCGGCCAGGTCTTAAAGAACTCTGCCAGCGCCAGCGCTCCTTCGATGGTGTAAAAATCAAAAATATTTTTATGCCAGAGCGGGCCCTTAAGGCCTGGAGTCTCTTCCGGAACGACACGGGTTCCTGTGGCAATGATCAGGAAATCATATTTCAGTGAGATCCCGTCCTGCAGCAAAACATGGTTTTGCGTAGCATCGATCCGGTCGATTGCCTGGAAGATCACATTGACCCCGAGGGGAAGAAAACTTGTTTTTGGCTTTACCACATCCTCCCGGGTGTACATGCCAAACGGGATAAACAGAAACCCGGGCTGGTAATAGTGCGTTTTATGCTGATCGATGATGGTGATATCCCATTCATCACGGGCAAGAAGTTTTCTCATCTTATTGGCCATGATGGTTCCACCGGTACCGGCGCCAAGAATTAGAAGTCGTTTCATGTGTTAATAATTTGGTGAGATTTAAGCGCTATTAAGACATGGCCAAAGATACATATATATAAAATACAATGTATATCTGTGTTACAGAATTAACAAAAAAAATCCACAATAAAGAGGGATGTAGCTAAGTTATTCACAATCTGTGAATAAAATAACAAGGTCTCCGCAGATAGGGAAATAAATAAGGGGGAGGGAACGAAGAGAACTTAGAGTTTCTTTTCCGTTTGATCCGTGGGAGGAGTTTTTTCTGCCGGCTTTTTCAGTTCTTCTTCCATGCCATCCATGCCATCTTTGAAGCTTTTAACCCCTTTGCCCAAACCCTTCATGAGTTCAGGGATTTTTTTGCCGCCAAAAAGGAGCAGGACAACTAAAGCAATCAGCAACAATTCTGTGGTGCCGAGTCCGAAAATTAACAAAATGGCTAATGTCATGGTTCCTGGTTTTAAGATGCAACAGAATGCAAAGATACGAATCTAAATCCAATTATTTTCCTTGATTAAAAAAGATGCAGGAATCACCATAACTGAGGAACCTGAAGCCATTGGAAAGGGCATAGGCGTATGCCTGTTTCCAACTCTCCCCGACCAGGGCAGCCACCAGCAAAAGCAGGGTGCTTTGCGGCATGTGAAAGTTGGTTATCAGGCCCGAAAGGATTTTAAAGGAATAGCCGGGAACAATCATCAATTGGGTCTCGCCCGAATATTCCTCAAGGTGGTTTTGCTCAAAATAATGGAGCAGCGCTTCGAGCGATTGCTTTACTGGTATGGCCTCTGAATGCACCGGCTGATAAGGATACCACTGTGGTACAACTTCGGGCATTCCTGAACCCTCCCTGATCAATCTGACGCCAAGCCAGTAGAGGCTTTCCAGTGTCCTGGCAGAAGTAGTCCCTACGGCGAAGACCGGCCTGTCCGGATACTCCAACAGATGCTCAATGGTTTTTCTCGATACAACCAATTTTTCATGATGCATCACATGATCCCCGATTTGCGCTGCACTGACCGGGCGAAAGGTCCCGATACCAACATGGAGGGTCACCTTTTCACAATCAATTCCTTTCTGCGCGATCTTTTCCATCAGGGGACCGGTAAAATGGAGTCCGGCAGTGGGTGCGGCAACAGAGCCATCATTCGCGGCATAGATGGTTTGATACCTCTCTGTGTCTAGGGATTCTGTTTGCCTGTGAATGTATGGGGGCAAGGGGACCAGCCCGGCGATCTCCAGGATTTCTGCAAATGATTTCGAGGGAGGATCCCAGTGAAAGGCGATGAGGCAATTCCCCTCTGGGTCAGTGGAAATCCTCTCCGCATACAAACAGTTCATGCTGCCATCACAAATAATCTCATTGACCAGGATTCCGGTCTTCCATCGCTTCAGGTTTCCAACGAGGCATTTCCATGTTGAGGCACCTGTTTGGTGAAATGCTGCCTGGATTTCGAGACCGGGTGAAACTGGTTCAAGGCAGAAAATCTCAACCCTGGCACCTGTCGGTGTTGAAAAATAGATTCGTGCCCTGATCACTTTCGTGTCGTTAAAAACAAGAAGGCTGTTTCCGGGCAGATAGTTGGCAACATTGGAGAATATGTCCTCGCTGATATGATCCTGGTGATGGATGAGTAATTTCGATCCGTCTCGCTCTTTCAGCGGGAATTGTGCAATCCGGTCTGCAGGCAGGGAATAATTATAATCGGTAATCCGGATTCCGGTGAGATCAGACATCAGCAACTGTTTCGTGCAAAGTTCGGGAAAAATCAGGATTGGTCAGTGCTTGTCGGAATTGAAAAAATTGGGTTTGTAGGTCAGCATGACGTAGGCATACTGAGCCCATTTGCTGGTTCCCGGATTCAACCCGTCAAGCCGCTCCATGGTTGATGTGGGCAGAAAAAAACAATAGGCGCCATTCAGTTCCAGGTTTGGGACTGGTTTATAAATGACCATCAGGTCAACCTCCGATCCCAGGCTCTTACCTACTTCCACGTATGGAAGATCACCGGCTTTTTTAACAGTTACTGGTAAATATCCTTTAGCCAGTCCGAACAACCGGTATGTTGCTTCAATGGATGTTTTTCTGCCAAGCAAAAGGGTGGCCCTGCCGTAAAGATCGGTGAGCCCGGCGCTGTTGCCACTGGTGACCTGGCTTGAAAACATATCCATGTAACCGTAAAAACCATGGCTTGTGCAATAGAGGGTCGAAAAGGAGGTCGATTTGGTTTTTAATCCGGCTGTGTCAGAATAGTTGTTCCCGCTGAGCCTTTCATATCCTGCCAGCAGGGTAAGCGGTTTAAATACTTTATATGATGCGTACCCGCCATAAAAACCGGCGTTGATTTTCCTTCCATCACTGAAATGGCCCGACTGGTAATAGCCCGCTGCAAACAATTTCAGGTTTCCTGCGGTAAATCCAACGGTTCCGCCAAAGGTGAACCTGCCATACAACTGGTCCGGGTAGGAGGTGGTCACGGTAGCCGTGGTTACACTAGGCAGAACGGTTGTCCCGATGGTATCGTGGTTGTCGTTGGTGACATACAGCGTGTCATATCGCGTCGATTTTGTTTTACTCGAGGTCGCAGGCTTCTGAAATACATCAAGGATGGCAATGACACTGAATACCAAACGGTCGTTGAGAAATTTCTTTTGTTCATAGAGGTATCCGAGATATTTGTAATTTTTCAAAGGATAGGAGGCCAGGAAGGAGCCTGCCGGCGCTGTATTGTTGATGGCAAACCCGAAATCGCCTGTGTACTCCTCACTGGCAGATTCCCATTGTAACACCCCCACATCATGCGTGGCGCCTTTCGGTCCCCAGTTTGAGTTCCCAAACAGCCGGCCATCATCATAAATCAGCTCCATCCGCCCGATTTTAATGGCAAATCCTTTGGTAAAACTATACCTGAACCATGCTTCGTAAATATTAACGGTATTCCGGGTGATGGTGTCCGATGAATAATTATTCTCACCATACACATACGCATGCTGAAGAGAGAACCGGGCCAAAAACTGGTCATTTTTATAATCAAAGATCAGCCTGTTTCGCCCCAGGATGTCAGGATAGGGAGACTGGCTTGAATCCCTCAGCCTGGAATAACCATCGCGATATTCAAGTCTCGGCCTGAATTCGGCGGAGATGGTGAACTGGGCACGGGCACCTCCTGAAAGGAACATCAGCAGGCAGGCAAGGAGGATGAATTTGTAAATAGGTTGTTTCATAATCGGTTATGATTGGCTCATTCCATAAAATGAATGCAGGGCAAAAGTATGAAAATATCAGCCGTGGATGAAAACAGGCAAAGACAGGAATTATTCGTTTTGGTGGTATTTCATTAAATTATCGGTAATTTTACCGGAAATTCCAGTTTATGAATATCAAACAACATATTCCGAACACACTCACCATCCTTAACCTGTTTAGCGGGTTGATTTCAATTACGCTGATGTTTAAAGGTGATTATGTTTTTGGCTCTCTTTTTATTTTTATTGCCGGCCTGTTTGATTTTTTGGACGGCAATGCAGCCAGGATTCTCAAGGCACACTCGGAATTGGGAAAGCAGCTTGATTCGCTGGCCGATATGGTCTCTTTCGGGGTGGCTCCCGGGATCATGGTATTCCAGATGATAACATCTCATTGTAACGGCAGCTGTAATTTGTTGGAACGAATGCAGATAGCCCCCTATTTTGCGATGCTGATCCCCATATGTTCGGCGCTCAGGCTTGCCAAATTCAATATTGACCTGCGGCAGGAGGTGAATTTTATCGGGTTGCCAACGCCGGCCAATGCAATTTTCTTTGCCTCCATTCCGCTGGTGCTTTTTGTTCAACCTCACCTGTTCAGTTTGATCCATCTTGATTTTCTGGTGCAGTTTTTTTCCAATACCCGGATCCTGGCCATCCTGGCTGTGTTCTTCTCCTACCTGCTGATCTCGGAGTTCAAGATATTTTCAATGAAGTTTAAATCGCTTGCCTGGAAAGGGAACCAGCTTCGTTATATTTTCCTGATCATATCAGTGATCCTGATTGCACTCTTTTTTCTCAGCGCAATCCCGGTCATCATCATCCTGTACGTGCTGATGTCGATCTTTTTCCAGCAATATATCCTCGATTGATGGACCAGGGATCATCGGGTCCTAGCGCAATTCAAAATTCTGGCCAAGGTAAACTTTCCGCACATGAGGGTCATCGGCGAGTTCCTGTCCTGTGCCGGCCCTGAGAATGGAGCCTTCAAAAAGGAGGTAGGAGCGGTCGGTGATCGAAAGTGTTTCGTGCACATTGTGGTCGGTGATGAGCACCCCAATGTTTTTTTCCTTCAGTTTTGTTACGATGAGCTGGATATCCTCTACGGCAATGGGGTCGATGCCGGCAAATGGTTCGTCGAGCAGGACGAACTTCGGATCCACGGCCAGAGAGCGGGCTATTTCACATCTCCGGCGTTCACCTCCCGACAGGGTGATGCCCTGGCTTTTCCTGACATGCTGCAATCCGAATTCATCCAGTAATTTTTCGAGCCGTTCTTTTTGCAGATCCTTGGTAAGCCCTGTGAATTCCAGGATGGCCTTGATGTTATCTTCCACGCTCAGTTTCCTGAAAATGGATGCCTCCTGCGGCAGGTAACTGATTCCGCGCTGTGCCCTTTTATACATGGGCTCCTTGGTGATGTTCAGGTCGTCGAGAAAAACTTCTCCGGCAAGAGGCTTGATGAGTCCGACAATGATGTAGAAAGAGGTCGTCTTCCCGGCGCCGTTCGGACCCAGCAACCCGACGATTTCCCCCTGGTTGAGTTCAATGGAAACCTCATTCACCACAGTGCGGTTCCGGTATTTTTTAATGATCTTTTCAGTCCTGAGAATCATGCAGTCATTTTTATGGGCAGCGGCATTTGCGACACCACAAAATTAAAAAGAAAAGAATAACGAAACGAATATTCCGAATTTAGAGACGTCGGGATTGCCATCATCGTGAAGGTGACTCATTCGCCAAATGGCATCGATCCTGATAATTTTAAATATATTTTCAATGCCGGCTCCTGCCTCCCAGTATGGCTGGCTTGCGAACGACCGCAGGTTCCCGGGAAAAAGCGAGTATTGAGCGTTTTTGTCACTCAATGTCCCAAACACACCCCGGACATGGGCCACCTCCCTCCATTTCAGTTTGCGGAACAGCGGTATTTTGTTAAACAGCAGCCCGTCGAAATGATGTGTGTAGGATGCAGTGATCCAGTTGTCGCTCACAAATTCATAGTAATCCATCAGATTTGATGCATATCCATCATACATAAACGACTGGTTTCCATCATGGATTTTCAACAGGGGGTAAGGTAGTGTCCCCCATATTTTCCCGGCTTCAATGATATATTTCGACCAACCAATGGTTTTAAAGTGGAACCACTCCGAAACATTCAGTACCAGTTTCTGGTATTCATAATCACTTTTAAACACCCGCGGGATTCCATAGGTGAATGACAACTGAACGATCGGATAGGTTGAACTGATGGTCACCCTTGCAAACTCGGCCGAAATAAATCGTTCACGGAATGCCAGGCGCGTGTCAAACTGGATCTCTGATGTGTAGATTGAATTCATGGCCTGGGGATTTTCACCCTGGCCGGGAAATACGATGAATTCGGTTGCCCCCAGCGGAAATACCTCCCGGTGGATGAGATGGATGCGATTCATAAAACCGGTAAACCATTCGTGTTCGTATGCGACGCGATAATCGCGGACCATGGTGAGCTTGTTGTTGGGGCCTCGGTGAAACAGGGAGGAGAGGATGTTATCTGTTGAAAATGAATAGGGGCTTGATCCCAGCTGCTCAACATCGTATTTGAATTCGGCTGTGAGGTCGCGCCGCGGATTTTTGCTGACCATATAAATCAGGTTCCCCCCGTATTTAAAGGCCTGGTCCAGGGTTCCATAGGCCAGGTAAGCCTCTAACTGTATTTTTTTGCTGAATTTGTTGGAGGTTCTCAGGCCCAGCCTGAAACGGGCACCCTCCACACCATTGTAACTGAATAATTTGGCATATGGCCCTACCTCAAACAGGCCCCAGGGAAAATATCCTGTGAAAATTCCATAGATAATATTTTCATAGGTTTTGTAGACGGGGACGGCCTTTACCGAGTCGACCATCATGTAGATGCCCTCCTCCTTGGCGCTGAGTTTCTCAGGCCTTTCCGCCGCCCAGTAATCCTTCGATTTTTCAGTGGCAGCAGGATCGATAAAAACGTCGGTGGGCAGGTGAAAGAAACGCTTGCTCTCAGGGATATCGAAACGAAAGTTCTGGTATATGGTGGTGCGGTGGCCAAAAAAACCGATGGTTTTCTTTGAATCGTTCAGGATATTAAAGTCAACATTCAGCTTGTCCTTGGTGAGCATCCAGAAAAGATCATTTGTCCATTCAAACTCCTGCTCCACCTCGAGGTCATTGATAAAGTTGACATTGGCATCATCCGCAATGCGCATTTCCAGCTGTTTGACAGCAAAGGAGGTGTCGTTGACCCAGAGGTTTCCCGTAAAGGTAAGCTCCTGCTTCCTCCTGGGTTTGAACATGACATGATAGCACCATCTGTTGCCCATATAAGCGCTGTCGACCAGGTAAAACTTATAATAATCAATGGCAACATCAGAAATAGGGCTGACAAAGTTCTTCTCAAAAAGCGGGATAAAGTTCTTATACACATCAACCTGCTCCGAGAGATTTCCCAGGAATTGGGAGACGCTGGCATTTTTCAATCCGGAGAGGGACGATGCCTTGATAATCTCCTTCCGTGAACGGGGCGATTTTCGAAAATAGATATCCGACATGGTCTCAGTAATAAACACCGGGAGGTAGGTCTTCCCGTTCATGGTGGAGGTATCGAGATAGCTCCAGACAAAGTCAAACTGTTTGAGCAGTTTCCTGCTTTTAAACTGATCGGTGATGTTGTTTGCATCCAGTTCAATTTTCGTGTAGGCTTCGTACTGGTAGGTTTGAAATGACTGCAGTGTGTTCTTGTTCTTCTCCCGGATCACTTTTTTAATGATCGTTTCAGCCGGGTTTCCGCTGTATTTTATCGTGACCTCCGGCAGGTTCAGGTTTTGGGGGTTGAGGACAAAATCGATGGTTTGAAACTGGTTCCGCTGTATTTTTTTCATAACCCCCTTGTATCCGATCAGGAAGGCCTTGATGGAATCCCCTTTAATTTTGAATTCCAGAGCATAGCTGCCATTGAAATCAGTAAGCGTACCAATGGTGGTTCCGGGGATTACAATATTCGCGAAGGGGATGGCCTCCCCTGATATTGAATCGTGAACGGATCCCATGATTTTTGTCATCTGGGCAGATACACCAGACGGGCATGCCAGAAAGCAGAGAAACAGGAAGCAGGGGAGGGCTATTTTATAAAATGCCTTCACGCAGGATATCGTGAAGGTGAATGACCCCTTTGTACGCTTTTTTGTCAACAACCAGAAGCTGGGTAATGTTATTCTGGCGCATGAGGCTCAATGCATTAACAACGAGGGTGTCTGAAGCAATCGTTCGGGGGTTCGCCGACATGATATCCCCGGCAGTAAGTTTGCTGATATCACTGTTTTTTTCAAGCATGCGCCGGAGGTCGCCATCGGTGATGATGCCTTTCAGCGTCTTTCCTTTCAGCACGGCTGTGGCCCCCAGGCGGTTGGATGATATTTCAATGATGACCTTTTGAATGCTGTCGACATCCTGTACCTGCGGAGCACGGTTCCCGGGGTAGAGGTCACTGACCTTCAGGTAAAGTTGCTTGCCGATTGAACCACCGGGATGCAGACGGGCAAAATCGCTGGAGGTGAAGCCTCGGGCCTCAAGCAGGCACACGGCCAGGGCATCGCCCATGACCATCTGGGCTGTGGTGCTCGAAGTGGGTGCAAGATTATTGGGACAGGCCTCTTTTGAAACAGTCGTATCAATGACCAGGTCGGCCTGCCTGGCCAGGTAAGATTCAGTATTCCCGACCATGGCGATGAGCGAACTGCCGTATTCCTTCAACAGGGGGACCAGTATTTTAATTTCGGGCGTCTCTCCGCTCTTGGAGAGACAAACAACGATATCCTCTTTCTGGATGGTTCCAAGGTCGCCATGAATGGCATCGGCCGCATGTAAGAAACTGGCGGGGGTGCCCGTAGAATTTAATGTCGCAACGATTTTCTGTCCAATGATGGCGCTTTTACCTATGCCTGTAACGATAACTCGACCTTTTGAATGAAGAATCAGGTCAACGCAATTTAAAAAGTCCTTGTTTACAAATTTTTCTAAATTTGTTATGGCGTTAGCCTCACTTCTTATAGTATTGATAGCGATCGCTTTTAATGCCTGAAAATTTTTCAATGCACAATTTTTTTATAAAAAACTTGTTTATTCCGTTCGTTTATACTTACATTTGTATATAAGCGCCATCAAGGAGCGAAAAATATTTTACCCTGAACAAAAGTACTAAAATAAATCAAAGTCAACAAATGGCGGCCATTAAGGACGAGCATAAGCTACATGAGGTCTTGAAGAAGGTATTTGGATATGATAGCTTTAAGGGAAATCAGGAGGCCATCATTCGCAGTGTTTTGGCGAATCTTGACACCTTTGTCATCATGCCTACTGGGGGCGGGAAATCGCTGTGTTATCAGCTGCCTGCCATGATGAAACCGGGAACTGCTATTATCGTTTCCCCGCTCATTGCCCTCATGAAAAACCAGGTGGATTCAATCCGGAGTTTCGGTACCGAAAACAACATCGCTCATTTCATGAACTCCTCGCTCAGCAAGCAGGAGATTATGCAGGTTAAACAGGATATCGTTGACGGGAAGACCAAGATGTTGTATGTGGCTCCTGAGACGATCACGAAGGAGGAGAACATTGAGTTCCTCCAGAATATCCAGATCTCATTTTATGCCATTGATGAGGCACACTGCATTTCGGAATGGGGCCATGATTTTAGGCCTGAGTACCGCCGGCTGAGGCCAATCATTGAGGCCATCGGGCAGAAAGTGCCTGTGATCGCCCTCACGGCCACGGCCACCCCCAAGGTTCAGCAGGACATTCAGAAAAATCTTAACATGATGGAGGCCTCCGTGTTCCTCTCCTCCTTCAACAGGTCGAATCTCTATTATGAAGTTCGGGCAAAAACCAAAAATGTAACCAAGGACATCATCAAGTATATCAAGGGACATGCCGGCAAATCGGGCATTGTGTATTGCCTCAGCCGTAAGAAGGTTGAAGAGCTTTCCGAAAGTTTCGTGGTGAACGGCATCAAGGCCCTGCCTTACCATGCCGGACTTGATGCAACGACCCGTCGCCAGAACCAGGATAAATTCCTGATGGAGGAGGTGGATGTGATCGTGGCCACCATTGCCTTTGGTATGGGAATCGACAAACCGGATGTCAGGTTTGTGATCCATTACGACATGCCGAAAAGCCTGGAAGGCTACTACCAGGAAACCGGGCGCAGCGGTCGCGACGACGGTGAAGGAAACTGCATTGCATTTTATAGCTACGATGATATCCAGAAACTTGAGAAATTTCTCAAGGGAAAAGCAGTTGCGGAGCAGGAAATTGCCAAGCAATTGCTGATGGAGACCGTTTCGTATAGTGAATCATCCGTTTGCCGGCGCAAACAACTGCTGCATTATTTTGGAGAGATCTACACCGAAGATAACTGTCAGAACTGTGACAACTGTATGCATCCAAAGAAAAAATTTGAAGGAAAACAATATGTTCAACTGGTGCTTGAAACGGTGATTGCCGTAAAACAGCAGTTTAAGAATAAGCACATCATCAATATCATATTAGGAAAGAGTGCAGCTACCATCAAATCCTACAAGCACAATAAACTTGAGGTTTTTGGCAAGGGAGCCGACCATGATGAAAAGTTCTGGAATGCCGTGATTAGGCAAACCCTGATTGAACGCCTGCTTACAAAGGATATTGAAAATTACGGGTTATTAAAGATAAGCCCCGAAGGTATGGAGTTCCTGAAAAGTCCTCATTCAATCATGCTGGTTGATGATCATGACTTTGAAAATCCGGAGGAGGAGGAACTTTACGAAGCCCTGGGATCTAAAAGCAGCACGGCTGACAAAACCCTGTTTGCTCTTTTGAAGGATCTTAGGAAAGAGATAGCCCGCAAGGAAAAGCTCCCGCCTTTCGTCATATTCCAGGATCCTTCGCTGGAGGATATGGCCATTCAATACCCGGTGGCCATCGATGAGCTGAAACAGATTACCGGGGTTGGGTCAGGAAAAGCACTGAAATATGGCAAACCTTTCCTGGAACTTATCAAAGATTACGTAGAGGAGAACGAGATTATCCGGCCGATGGACATGGTCGTAAAGTCGGTTGTGAACAAATCGGGCATCAAGGTCTACATCATTCAAAGCATCGATCGTAAGGTGGCGCTTGAAGACATCGCACTGGCAAAAAATCTGAGTTTTGAAGAGCTCATCAGTGAAATAGAAAGCATTGTGAGTTCCGGAACCAAAATCGACGTGAAATATTATATCGACGAATTTGTTGATCCTTATCATCAGGATGAGATTTTTGAGTACTTCCGTAAAGCGGAGTCTGATTCCATTGAGGATGCCCTGAAAGAGCTGGGCGAAGATGAATTCTCGGAGGACGAAATCCGGTTGATGCGAATCAAATTTATGTCTGAACTAGGAAACTAAACAAACCAATATGCAAGAAGAAAATTTAGAAAAGCCTGAAATCAATCAGGATGTGAATGTTCATTACCCGGAAAAGGAAATTGTCAGCAAGGAGATGCCTCCCCGGCCGCAGTTTTTTGAATTCAATTTCAACACAGTTTTGGGACTGATCCTTTTAGTTGGATTGGTGGTCCTGTATGTCCTTTTTCTTACCAGCCGCAAGTCTCCCGAAGTCACTGTCCCGCTTGCCGTCCAGAAAGCTTCAGGGAAAGCCCTTTCGGTGGTTTTTGTCAATATCGATAGCCTGAATGCCAAGTACGAATATATCAAGATCCTTCGCAGGGATCTTGAAAGCACCGGAAAAAGGCTGCAAACGGAAGTGTTAAATGAACAGGCATCCCTCGAGAAGGAAGCCAATGATTTTCAGCGTCAGATCTCCACCAATTCGATCCCGGAGGACAAGGCCAAGGTGATCTATGAACAACTGATGACCAAACAACAATCGCTGATGCAGAAGAAGGATCGCTATACACAGCAGATATCTGAACAGGAAATGAACATGAATCTCAGGCTGATCGACAGTGTCACCACCTTTCTGAAACGCTTTAACCGGCAGTATAAGTTCGATTACATCATGGGATTTAAAACCGGAGGTGAGATCCTTGTTTCCAACGACACCCTTGATATCACCCCGACCGTGGTGGATGCCTTGAACAAAGAATACGAGCAGCGTAAGAAATGAGATTTCTATCCCCATTCAGCATAGGGGTGTGCCTCTTCCTGCTTATTGTCTCCTGCACTGAAAAAAAAGGAGAGACTGTAAAGGAGGAGGTTATGCCTTCCGATTCATTAATTTCTCCGGAGAAAATGATTCATATTCTCGCCGATATACATGTAATTGAGGCAGGGCTGGTGGTTGAGCGAAATGATCATGCCGACTCCAAGATAACCGCAGCATTGTATTATGAAGGAATCTTTAAAAAATATCACATCAGCCGTATTCGTTACGATGCAAACCTGAAGCATTACAGCCAGAATCCAACGGAAATGGGCAAGATGTATGGAAAGGTCATCCGCGAAATTGAAATCAGGGAGAAGAGTTTCCCGGTAAAAAAATAGTTATTGTTTGGTATAAGTGGCAATGGCCTGGATGAGGGTGGCACCATTGTCCAAAGTGTAATTCCACAAGATCTTGCTGCCCGACAGGGTGCCTGAACCATTGATTTTCAGTCCTTCCCCTATCACCTGGTCCGGATCCAGTGTAATTGAATTTCCTGAAACGACCGCCCCGGCCGGAATTCCAGATGCACCTGCATCGGCAAAATTGGAAATAAAAACACCATCGTTTGAGCTGGGATCAGCGGTAATGGTAACCTCATATGACAGTTTTGTCCATGTTTCGCTAACACTCCATTTGCCTAAGAATGCTGTCCTGACATCTGTTGATTCAGGTGTCGTATTGTCCTTAGTACAGCCGGAAAACAATGCGGTTGTAACCAGGAAAAGAATCGTTAGTTTTAACGTAATTGATTTCATATGTTAATTTTATCAGGATCAGGATTGTCAATAGATCGATTCGATAATTCTCTCGGCAAGCCGGCTGGCACCGATCCTGAACAAAGCAGGGGTGAGCCAGTCCTCTCCAAGAACCTGGTTTACCAGCCAGTAATAATTCAGTGCCTTTTCAGGTTCAGAAATTCCTCCCGCAGGTTTTATTCCGATCTTTTTGCCGGAGGTTCGGTAGTGTTCCCTGATCACCAGCAGCATGGTATACACCGCCTCTTCAGTGGCGGCCGGAGATATTTTCCCGGTGCTGGTCTTGATAAAATCGGCGCCGGCCTCAATCGCAATTTCACTTGCCCGGGCAACATTCTCCATGGTAACCAGTTCTCCGGTTTCCAGGATGACTTTCAGGGTTTGTTTGCTTGCCACATCGCGCATGGCATCCAGTTCACGAAATACGATGTGGTACTCTTTCTCCAGAAAAGTACCGCGTGAGATCACCACATCCACCTCATCGGCTCCTTCATGGATTGCATACCGGATCTCCTCAAGTTTCACCGAAATCGGCATCTGCCCGTGAGGAAAAGCCGCGGCTGTGGTGGCAACTTTAATGGGAGTTCCCTGCAGCGCCTGCTTTGCGGTGGCAATAAAGGGAGGATAGATACATATGGCTGCAGGGTAGGGAAGCCCCTTTTCCCTGAATGAAATCGCCTTTTCGCACAGTTTCCTGATTTTTGCGTGGTTATCTGATCCGTCCAGAGAAGTAAAGTCCAGAAAGGAGAAAACATCCCGCAAGGCTGGCTTGCTGTCGGCTATTGAGGGCCTCTGCTCCAGTATTTTTTGCAGATCACCCTGCAAACTGTCAAACGAAATTCCTGTTTGTAATGAAAATGAAAACATCAAAATGATAGGTTGTTAGAAGCTGAAACTCAGTCCGAGACTTGGCATCAGCGGCATCTGGTCAACACGCGTATAGGATACACGGTCGAAGTAGAATATGTTCTGCTGATTCAGGGCGTTGGTCACGCTCACGTTAATTTCCAGTTTGGTGGTTTTTCCCAGGAAGAAGATCTTTTTTATGTTGAGGTCGAGACGGCTGTAATAGGGCAACCGGCCCTGATCATAATCTCCGTAAAGAATCCCGAGTGAACCGTTGGCGGTGGTGTAATCGGTTCCCATATTTTCAAAGGTGACCTGCTCATAAAATCCTCCGGTTTGCGTGAAGGGGAAACCGGATCCGAAATTATACCGTGCATCAACTTCCCAGTCTGATTTCTTTCCCCAGGTAAAGGAGGAGACGACGTTTAGATTATGCCTGCGGTCGTAGGGTGGCACATAGGTTGACTTTCCATCGTTCCGGTGGATAAATCCGAGGGAATAGGTCACCCAGAAATGAAGTCTTTTCCAGTCATACTTGACCGAAAAATCAACACCTTCGGCATCACCCGTTTCCATGGCAAAATCCTTTTTATAATAGTCGGGGATATTGGCATTCTCAGGGGTGTCATCGTACAATTTATTCCGGTTCAGGCTGAACAGCTGGGGATAGTATTTGTAATAACCCTCAACATTCAGCGACAGGTTTTGCATCAGATCCCATTCAAAACCAAAGACAACCTGGTTGCATTTCTGCAACCTGCTTGTCACGGCCTTGCCATCGAATTCAGTTGGCAGGCTGCTCGGACTGGTGATAAAGCCATAAAAAAGGTTGACAACATCTTTATCATAGGTTGTGCTGACCAGGTTTTGAGAATACATACCGGCTGCCATTTTCAGCCGGAAATTCTTAAGGACATTATATTTTATTGCCAGACGCGGTTCAAGCGAAGCAGCCGAAAGAGAGGCGTAGTACTGGAATCTGAGTCCGGGTTCGATGATGAACTTGCCCGGCATCCATTTGTATTTCACAAACACCGACACTTCAGTTGAGTTCTGGGGATCACCTCCCACCTTCCTGTTGACACTGTTATAAAAATCAAGGGTCGTTTTGTACCCGGCCAGTTCAAGACCATATTTCAACGCATCCCGTCCAAAAAAATAGGTGAAATTCAACCCGCCGTTAAATCCGGCGATCGAACTTGACCGGGGTGATTGGTTTTGAACCTGCATCTCTACATTGTAGGAGGAATAGGCGAAGTTCCCTTCGATCAACACAGAACTTTTCCCAGGGATGGCCAGGAAATTTAATCCACCCCCGTATGATTTCCAGTTGTAATCGTTGAGAACAGAATAGTTCACCTTATCGGAAAAATTGAATCCGAATAAGCTGACCTTGCTGCCATTCGGGGTATTGACGGCTATTTTTCCGTAGATATCGAGGTAATTATAGGGGAGGCCGTTCTCATTTATGTAATTATAAAAAATTTTGCTCGACTCGGCCAGGTAGGAGTTCTTAACTGACAGAAGAAAGGTGGCGCTTGCATCGTCTTCATTCTTTTGCTTATGAATGGGGCCTTCGAGTAAGGCTTTTGCCCCGAAGGTGCTGACATCAAACTTGCCGGCCAGGTGGTTTTTATTCCCGTCGCGGGTGGTCACATCCATTACCGAGGAGAGTCGCCCGCCATATTCTGCACCAAATCCACCGGTGTATACATCTACGTTTTTCAAAATATCCACATCGAACACTGAAAACAGGCCGATGGAATGGAAGGGATTATAGATGATCATCCCGTCGTATAAAACTTTATTCTGAATGGGGGGGCCTCCCCGGATGTAAAGCTGACCTCCCTGGTCGCCCGAAAAAATGACGCCGGGCAGGATCTGTAAATATTGGGCCAGGTCGGGTTGACCGCCAATGGTTGGAATGGATTGAATTTCTTTCGGTGTGATTTTGATGATACTGGTTTGGGTCTCCCTGACCTTATCCTGGCGGGCAGCTGAAATGCTTATCTCGTCAAGTTGTGTCGTCGATTTGGTGAGGTAAAGTTTTTTGGTCAGCAGGTCATTGGTTTTGATGGTGACCGGAATTTTGAGGGTATCGAACCCTACATAGGTAACCATCAGGAAATAATCACCGGGAGGGATTTTTGTTATTGCAAAATAGCCGTTGGCATCGGTTGGAGCACCAATGGAGGTCTTATACAGGTAGACGTTGGTGAACAATACAGGCTCACCACCATCCTGTTCATATACAAATCCACGGATGGAACCATTTTGAGCAAGACATTGCTGCCTGGGGAATAGAAAAATCAGTACAAGCAGTACAAATGTGAGTAATCCTTGGGTAAACTTCATTTTGCGGGCGTGATTAAATTCAGGTACAACATGCAAAAATAGATAAAATCATTGAGTAAAAAAAGATCAAGCCGGGTCATCCTTCAATTCGGAATTAGGAAAATTATCTTACTTTTGTAAAAGTTGAACTCCCTTTAAAAAAAAATATGCAGAAGTTACTGTTGTTGGGTGATGAAGCCATTGCCCAGGCTGCCCTGGATGCAGGACTTTCCGGAATTTATGCCTATCCGGGAACTCCCTCCACTGAGATCACGGAATTTGTTCAGAATTCTAAATTTGCCAGTGAACACAATATCCATTCGCAATGGTCGGCCAATGAAAAGACAGCCATGGAATCGGCGCTGGGGATGTCCTATGCGGGCAAACGGGCCATGGTGTGTATGAAGCATGTTGGATTGAATGTTGCGGCCGATCCCTTTATCAATTCAGCGATAACAGGGACCAATGGCGGACTGATCGTGGTTGCAGCCGATGACCCGTCTATGCACTCTTCTCAGAATGAACAGGATTCGCGCTTCTTTGGAAAGTTTGCGCTGGTTCCCATTCTTGAGCCTGCCAATCAGCAGGAGGCCTATGACATGGTACATTATGGCTTTAATTTTTCCGAAAAGTATAAGATTCCTGTCATGCTTCGCATCACAACCCGCCTGGCTCATTCCCGCTCAGGCGTCGCACGGAATCCTGAGGTGAAAAATCAAAATGAACTAAAAATGCCAACCGATCTGAGGCAGTTTGTTCTCCTGCCCAGCATTGCAAAAAAGCGTTACAAGAATCTGTTAAAAGATCACTCCACCTTTATAACCGAGTCGGAAGCATCTCCCTTTAACAAATACATTGACGGCCCTGATAAGTCGCTGGGTATCATAGTTTGCGGCATTGCCTACAACTATCTCATGGAGAACTTCCCCGACCGCATCGTGCCCTACCCGGTTCTAAAGATCGGCCAATACCCTATGCCACGTTCCCTGGTTGAAAAGATGGCCGATGAATGCGGGCAGATCCTGATCATCGAAGATGGTTATCCTGTTGTTGAGGAGTTATTAAAAGGTTACCTCGGACGGGGATTGAAGGTGAAAGGCCGTCTTGACGGCACGCTGCCACGCGACGGCGAACTGAACCCAAACCTCGTGGCTGTTGCCCTTGGTAAAGAAGACACCTATGGTCTTCCAGTCCCAGAACTCGTAGTAGGCCGTCCTCCATCGTTGTGCAGCGGCTGCCCGCATATCGATTCCTATTCTGCTTTGAGTGAGACCCTCATTGAATTGTCCAACGGCCGGGTATTTTCCGACATCGGGTGTTATACCCTGGGCGCCTTGAAACCCTATGAGGCCATTAACTCCTGTGTGGATATGGGCGCCTCGATTACCATGGCCAAGGGGGCGGCCGATGCCGGTTTGATTCCTGCGGTAGCCGTAATTGGTGATTCCACTTTTACCCATTCAGGTATGACCGGGCTGCTGGATGCAGTCAACGGCAAATCGCCCATCACCGTGATGATCCTTGACAATGGGACCACCGCCATGACCGGGGGTCAGGATTCACCTGCCTTTGGAAAGATCGAAGATATCTGCAAGGGACTTGGGGTAGAGGAGTCGCACATCCGCATTCTGAAACCACTGAAAAAATATCATGCCGAGAATGTGGAGATCATAAAGGAGGAGCTTGCCTATCCCGGGGTATCGGTCATCATTCCGCGCCGTGAATGCATCGTATCCATTGACAAACGCATGAGGGAAAAGTTTAAGAAAACAAATTCTACCATCTGATGAAGAAAGATATCATTTTGGCTGGTGTTGGCGGGCAGGGAATCATCTCTATCGCTTCCATCATTGGATATGCTGCACTCGACCTGGGCATGTTTCTCAAACAATCGGAGGTCCACGGAATGAGTCAGCGCGGAGGGGATGTCATGTCGAACCTTCGTATCTCACACAACGAGATTGCTTCTGACCTGATCCCGTTCGGCCAGGCAGATATGATCATATCCATAGAGCCGCTCGAGGCTCTGCGCTATCTGCCCTACCTTTCAGGCGAAGGATGGGTGATCACCAACATCCGCCCGTTTAACAACATCACCAACTACCCGGAGATTGAAAAAATCATCGGTGAAATCGAAAAGGTCCCCCATCACATTGCACTGGATGCCGATACAACGGCCAAAGAGGCCGGATCGACCAAGGCAACCAACATTGTCATGCTTGGTGCTGCCTCTCCTTTCCTGGGAATTGCCTATGAAAAACTCGAGGAGGCTATTCGTTATACCTTCCGCAACAAGGGCGACAGTATCATTGATCTCAACCTGACAGCCTTAAAAGCCGGTCGGGATTTTACAGAAAAGCATAAGTAATAATTTCTTCGTACATTTGCACGCTATTTTTTCACAGAAACACAAACAAATGAGGATTTTACAGCGAAAAGCATCCCACTTTACTGAGCCGCAAAGAGTTGAAAAGATGGGTATATACCCATTCTTCAGGATGATTGAATCGGATCAGGACACAGTAGTTACCATGAATGGGAAGAAGGTGCTGATGTTTGGTTCGAACAGCTACCTCGGTCTCACGAATCACCCAAAAATCAAGGAGGCCGCGATCAAGGCCACTGAAAAATACGGAACAGGCTGTGCGGGTTCGCGATTCCTTAACGGAACACTTGATATTCATGTTGAACTGGAAAACAAACTGGCTGAATTTGTTGGAAAACAGGCATCTCTTGTTTACAGTACCGGCTTCCAGGTAAACCTGGGTGTTATTCCTACCGTAACGGGTCGCAACGACTATATCCTGATCGATGAGCTCGATCATGCCTCAATTATTGAAGCCACCCGGCTCTCTTTTGCCAAAGTGCTCAAGTTCCGTCATAATGATATGCACTCGCTGGAGACCATCCTTAAGCGATGCGAACCAAACCGGATCAAACTGATTGTGGTGGATGGTGTTTTCAGCATGGATGGAGACATTGCCAAACTTCCTGAAATCGTGAAATTGGCTGAAAAGTACGAAGCCACCATCATGGTCGACGATGCCCATTCGATCGGGGTACTTGGGAAACACGGATCAGGTACGGCAAGCCATTTTGGCCTTACCGACAAAGTTGACCTGATCATGGGTACTTTTTCAAAGTCACTCGCTGCATTGGGAGGTTTTATTGCCAGTGATTTTGAAACGATCAATTATATCAAGCACCATTCGCGTACTCTGATCTTCAGCGCATCAGCTACGCCCGCATCTGCGGCTGCCGTTCTTGCAGCACTGGAAATCATTAAAAGTGAACCAGAGCGCATTGATAATCTATGGAAAGTGACCCATTATGCCATTGATAATTTCAGAAAACTGGGATTTGATATCGGCAACACTGTAACCCCGATCATTCCTTTGTATATCCGCGACCAGATCAAAACGCTGACCATCACCCGGATGTTACTGGATGAAGGTGTTTTTGTAAACCCTGTTGTGGCCCCGGCCGTAAGCAAGGACGATACATTGATCCGTTTTTCCCTCATGGCGACCCACACGAATGAACAGGTTGATATTGCTTTGGAGAAATTTGAGAAACTGGGGAAGAAGCTCCATATTATCTCAAAATAGAACTGATGACGAAAAATATATCCCTGGAGTTAAAGACGGTAACCTCAAAAAAGGATCTTAAGCGATTCATCGCCTTTCAGAACCAACTTTACAAAGGAAATAAATTCTGGTGTCCGCAGATGCGGATGGATGAAATGAATACGCTGAGCAGGGATAAAAACCCTGCTTTTGATTTTTGTGATGCTGAATATTGGATTGTTTTCCACGGGAAGGAAATTATTGGGAGGGTTGCCGGTATCATCAACCACAAGGCCAATGAACGGTGGAATGAAAAACTGGTGCGGTTTGGCTGGATCGATTTCATCGATGATACCGAAGTCTCTCAATTGCTTATTGATACCGTAAGGGAATGGGGCAGGTCGAAGGGGATGAAAGGCATTCATGGTCCGCTCGGTTTTTCTGATATGGATAATGAAGGGATGCTGATCAAGGGATTTGATGAAATGGCTACCCTGGCTTCCATTTATAACTACCCCTATTATGTGGACCACATGGTAAAGATGGGCTTCGAAAAAGCTGCAGATTGGGTCCAGTATGAATTCGAGATCCCACCGACCATTCCTGAAAAGGTGGACCGCCTCTCCAAGCTCGTTCAGGAAAAATATAAACTTCGTCTGGTCAAGGCTAAAAAAGCAAAGGAGCTGCTGCCCTATGCCCCCAAAATGTTTCATACACTGAATGCCGCATTTAATGAATTATACGGTTATACGGCCCTGACTCAAAAGCAGGTTGATATGTATGTGAAGGCCTATTTTGGCTTCGTACGACCCGAATTTGTTTCATTTGTGATTGATGAAGCGGATGATGTGGTTGGATTCGGCGTTTCACTGCCTTCCCTCACGAAAGCACTTCAAAAATGCAACGGGAAATTGTTCCCGTTCGGGTTCCTTTACATACTGAGGGCCATGAAGAAGAACGACACCATCGACATGTACCTTAACGGGGTTCGCCCCGACTACCACTCGAAAGGAGTCAATGCTCTGTATTATAATGAAATGCATAAAGCTTATATCAAATATGGCATTAAAAAGGCTGTTACAAATCCACAGCTTGAAGATAATGCCAAAGCACTCACCATTTGGAAGAACTTCAATGGACGGCAGCATTTGACGAGGAGATGCTGGATACAGCATTTTTGACGTGACGCGTGACGCGTGACACGTGACGCATGATAAATCCGTGGACAATGAAAAACGTTTTAATTACCGGTGCAAGTGGATTCATTGGCAGTTTTTTAGTCGAGGAGGGACTGAAACAGGGGTTTCAGGTATATGCCGGTATCCGGAAATCAAGCTCACGCGAATATCTCAGGGATCCCCGTATCCAGTTTATCGAATTCGATTTTGAAAACCGCGGGAAGTTAATTGATACCTTGAATGAATGTAAAAGGAACAATGTACGGTTTGAATACATCGTTCACAATGCCGGTCTTACCAAGGCCAAGAAGAAGGAGGATTTTTATAACGTAAATTGCCGGAACACCATTCATTTTATTGAGGCCCTGACAGAGACCGGGATGGTTCCAGCAAAATTTGTCTTCGTCAGCAGCCTTGCGGCATTTGGGCCTGGAAACCCAGAAACAGGCGAACCTGTTCATCTCAACGATAAGCCCAGGCCTATTGAGTTGTATGGAAAAAGCAAACTCGATGCTGAAAACTATATCACCTCTCTGAATGACTTCCCCTGGCTTATTGTCCGGCCGACCGGAGTTTACGGTCCGAAAGAAAAGGATTATTACGTGTTTTTCCAGACCATCAGCAGGGGAATGGAACCCTATATCGGATTCAGGAAGCAGATCCTTACCTTCATCTATGTGCGTGACCTGGTTCGCGTGATCTATCTTGCCCTCGCTTCATCTTTTGTGCATAAGGCATGGTTCGTGTCGGATGGAAAGGAGTACCCCTCTGAATTATTTGCTGAAATTACCAAGAAGGCGCTGGGGAAAAAAACGATTCGTTTCACCGTCCCCTTGTTTATTGTCAAAGCCATTGCAACGATCGGCGAAAATGTAGCCGGCCTGTGGGGGAGTATCCCAACCCTCAATACCGACAAGTACAATGTACTGAGCAGTACCAACTGGCGGTGCGAGGTTGAACCACTCGAAAAAGACCTTGCTTTTAAAGCTGAATATGATCTTGAAAAGGGCGTCGCAGAAACCCTCGCCTGGTATAAAAAAGAGGGATGGATCTGACATGAGCACCCTGGAAGTCAGAAAGGTCACTTCGCAGCGAGATTTGAAAAAATTCGTTGAATTTCCCTTCAGCCTCTATAAGCACAACAAATACTGGTGTCCCCCGCTTTCATTTGACGAGATAAATACCCTGCGCAAGGATAAGAATCCTGCCTTTAGTTATTGTGAAGCTGAATACTGGATGGCCTACCGTGGGAATCAGGCGGTTGGACGCATTGCCGGGATCATCAACAATAAGGAGCACGAACGATGGCAAACACGCCTTGTAAGGTTTGGCTGGATCGATTTCGTGGATGATCCGGAGGTGTCGCGTATTTTGATTGATACGGTTGTCGAATGGGGCCGGAGCAAAGGCATGGCAGGGATCCACGGGCCGCTGGGCTTCACGGATATGGATTTTGAGGGCATGTTGGTCGAGGGATTTGAGGAGATATCCGGTCTTTCAGTTATCTATAATTTTCCGTACTACAATGACCATATGCAGAACCTGGGGTTCAGCAAAGCTGCCGACTGGATCCAGTTTGAAGTCACCGTCCCAGCTGAAATACCCGATAAGGTTGAACGCATGACGCGGATCGTGTTGCAGAAGTATGATCTTCACCTGCTGAAGCCACGGAAGGCGAAGGAGGTAAAGCCCTATGCCCCGAAGATGTTCTCTATGTACAATAAGGCGTTCTACGATCTGTATGGCTTTACGGCGCTCTCCCAGGAACAGATGGATCTCTATACCAAGCAGTATTTTGGATTTATCAGGCCTGAATTTGTCTCCATGATTCTGGATTCCAGAGATGAGGTTGTCGGATTTGGCGTGACCATTCCCAGCCTCTCCTTAGCGTTGCAGAAGGCGAAAGGTTCGTTGTTCCCATTTGGATTCATTCACCTGTTGCAGGCCCTGCGTAAGAATGATGTTGTTGACATGTACCTGATCGGAGTTCATCCCGACTACCAGGGCAAGGGTGTTTTAGCACTCATATACCATGAACTGAACAAGGCTTATATTAAGGCGGGAATAAAACTTGCGCGGACGCATCCTCAGCTTGAGGAGAACTTTAAAGCGATCTCCATCTGGAAAAATTATAACAGCAGGATAAACATCAGGCGGAGATGCTGGAAAAAGGACTTTTGATCCGATCATAAAAAAAAAAGAGGGCTTCCGGATGGGAGCCCTCTTTTTTTATGAGATAAAATTAATTTTTATCAAAGAAGAGTTTTGTGCCAACATTATCTCCGCCAATGGCAGCAGCTGCAGCAGCACGATTGGCTCCATTCAGCGTTTGTTCAGTGGTAGGATAGGTTAAGCGCAATGGGAGAACACTTTCGGCGGTTTCAGGAGGAAGGAGTACAGGAAAATCCAACATTCTGTAAGCGGTCCAGCTTTCAAATCCGCGGTTATAGAGGGCAATCCATTTCTGGGTGCCGATTTTCTCCTGCCATGTGCCAGTTGCAGTTGCATAAGCAACATCAGCCTGGGCAAGGTATGCATCTGCTTCCTCTGATGTGCCGCCCCAAAAATCGATGGAGGCACGGATGCCCTTTTCATAATGTTCAGCAGCAGTTCCGCCAACACTAAATCCACGGGCTGCACCTTCGGCCAGTAAAAATTCAACTTCGGCCAGGTCGAAAAGATTTCCCGGGAAAGTAGCTTCGGTGAGTGTCGGGTTAACATGGGAAAACTTGGTGAAATCGTTTGATGCACCATAAATGCCACCAATATAAACATCAACAACAGGGGTGAAATAGAGCGCTCTTCTTGGATCATTCAGGGCGTTCATTTCATCTACCAGCGTATTGGCAGCCACAAAGTCATTTCTTCCGCTGTTAACCAGGTTTTCATTGACAGGGTTGTTGTTTGGCTGAGAAGACATGTAGCCCATCAAAGCATCGTCATCATTGGAGTTAATTACGTTTGGAGCTGCTGCTTCAGCAGCTGCTTTTGCAGTTGCATTGTCAACATCTGAAAGGACCAGGCCCATACGTAATAAAAGGGAGTTGGCAAATTTGTACCACCGGGTTACATCCCCTCCATACATGTTATCATTGCCACCAAAACTGCCCTGAGATTGGTTCATCGTGCCAATGGCTTTGGTCAGACGGCTGATCAGGTCTTTGTAAATGGTAAGACCATCATCGTATTTAGGCAACAAAATGGCCTGATTCAAGGCATCGGTATAGGGAACGTTTCCAAATGATTCAACCAGCACGCTGTAGGCATAAACGGTCATGATCTCAACAATGGCCAGTTTATTGGTTACAACGGCAGGATCATCTCCCGGCAGAGTGCCATCGGCAGCAAGAACCTTGGCTGATTCTTTGAGGTTCATCAGAACGTCACGGTAAAGTATGTTCCAGTGACTTCCGGGAATCGGCCGGGTTGTGATATCATAATTGGCCTCATCGATATAGGTGGTTTCTGTCCATTGCTGAACAAACATCCGCCATATGTTAAGGTTAACATTGGGGGTGACCATCTGGTTAGTCATCCTCAGTTGAGCTCCTGTAAACAATGATTCGCCCGGAACCTTTGTTGGATCTTTGGTGTTGACATTCAAGTCCTGAAGTTTCGAGCAAGAGGAAAACAGCAGGAAGACCAGGAATATTGCAAATATATTTTTCATAATTATTGTTTTAGAAGGTGAGTTTTAAGTTTAAACTAAAATCACGAGTTGAAGGTAAGGATCCTGTTGTATATCCCTGGAGGTTTCCTGCACCGAGTCCTGATTCAGGATCTGCATGTGGCAGGTTCTTGAAGATAATCCAAAGGTTGGAGGCTACTGCGGTGAGACTTACTCCTGTAATGAAGGTCTTTTTCAAGATTTCGGATGGTAAGGAATAGGATAAAGAGACCTGACGCAGTTTAACATAGCTGGCATCATAAACAAAGGCAACGTTCGGAAGTCTTGAATAACCGAAAGCGCCGTAGTTTGAAGCAGCCAATCTGGTGGTATTGTTCTTTCCGTCAGGATTTACACCCGGGTTGATAAAACCACCGGAGGTTGAAGCATATCCCTTGCTGTGGTCAGCCGGGTCAGCCCAAACGATAGGATTCCTGACAGGGTTTCCAAGGTCGTTCAGATAAGAGGTTTCTTCATATAAACCTGTTGCCAGACCATAATACATATCAAGTGAGAAGATGTCGCCACCCATCTGTACGTCGATCAAAAATCCGAGTGCCCAGTTTTTGTAGGTAAAGGTGTTTAATAAACCACCTTGCCAATCGGGATTTACGTTACCGATCACCTGGTCGGATGTTGCAGTTCTCTGATAGGCGCCGTTTGCAGGGTTAACAATTTTTTGTCCGTCAGCTGCATAAACGAAGTCTGTTCCGTAAATTGTACCGTAAGGTTGTCCAACCATCGCATTGATGGTAACACCACCCTGGAAGCTTCCTAACTGCAGGTTGTTCACACCTTCCAACAGGCTCACTACTTTATTGTAGTTCTTTGACCAGTTCAAGGTAAGATCCCATTTAAAGTTTTTGGTTTTCACCGGAGTTGCATGGAGGGCAAGCTCGATCCCTGAGTTCTGAATCTCACCGGCGTTGATGATCTTAACGTTATAACCAGTACTTGTCGACACGGGAAGTGGGAGGATCTGGTTAATGGTGTTGGTCTTGTAGAGAGCCAGGTCAAACCCGAGCCTTCTGCCAAGGAAGTACATTTCAAGACCACCTTCAATACTCTTGGTAGTTTCAGGTTTCAGATCGGGATTCTTCTGGGTTGTAGGATCTGACGTAGTCAACGTGTTGAATGGTGATAATACCAGGTAGTTGTCAACAAGCTGATCAAAACCGGGGCTGTTGCCTACCATTGCATAGTTTAACCTGAGTTTTCCAAAAGAGAGCCACTTGGCCTCAGGAATGATGTTTGAAAAGATAAAACTACCGGCAACAGATGGATAATAATATGAGTTATTATTCTCAGGTAAGGTTGAAGACTGGTCTCTCCTGATGGTTGCATCCAAATAAAGGAAGTTCTTATATCCCAGGGAAACACTGGCATAAATACCATTTACCCTGACGGAGGAAGCAAGTTCCTTTGAAAGAGGCAATGGGCCAACACTGTTCTGTAATGAATAGAGTTCAGCAACAGCCAAACCGCCACTGGTCGAGGAGATCAGACGGCTGTAGTTGGTTTTCCTGATGTTCATCCCCAACACGGCTTTTAAATTAAATGATTTGGACAGATCCTTGTTGAAATTGGCCATCACATCATAGTTGAACTCGCTGAAGTTGATGTCACGCCTCAGGTAACCAGATCCCTGGTCACTTCTGCCGGCGCTGCCGTCAGCTCCGGTTCCGATACCAAAGGTACCCGGAACACTACCAACAGCTCTTCTTTCTTCCTGGAGCTCCGAGTAAGTGTCAACCGAAAAACGTCCAAACAGGTTTAACCAGTCGGCAACTTTATAATTGACAGCTGCGTTGCCGATAAAACGGTTTCTTGAATCGTTTTCATAGTTCTTAAACCTTGTCCAGTAAGGGTTGTCCCAATAAATCGGGCTGGCATCCGAAGGGTCAGCATAGTTCCAGGTCAGGTTCCGCTGGGTAAGATTAAACATGTCTTTTTGTTCTTTGATGTCGACATTGACCTGATACCACTGGCGGAATGAACCCATGATGTTGTCATTGTATCCGGTTGAATTACGGCCTGTTCCCTTGTTAATGGAATAGTTGCCGTATCCTGATACTGTCAAACGATCATTCACATTCCAGGTGGCGTTCAAAGCCACGTTGTTTTTTACCAGCTTGCTGTTTGGCATTAAACCGTTCTGGGTAAAATTGGTATAGGATAACCTGTAATTACCGCCACGGAAAGTGTTTTCAATGGAAAGGGTATTTGACCAGGTAACCGGTTTGTCAAAGAAAGTAACAGGCCCATTGTCAGCAGCCTTCCATGGAGTAGCTTTCAGAAAATTCGGTGACTGCGGATCAACGGCATCCCATTGATAAACATTTAAACTCGGGTCGAATTTAGCTCCGTATGAAGCATCTTCTGAAGTAACAACCCATTGGGTAAGTTTGCTTGATTCTGATTTCGGATCCACTGTGATCGTTCCGTCATCATTGATATATCTCATATACCAGTAACCGCCGGGACCATCATAATAAGCTCCGTAACCTCCACCGTAATCTTTTTGGTAGTGAACCATGGTGGAATTATCAACAAAACCCACAGTTGCGGCTGTGCTGAAGGTAACACCTGCTCCTCTTCTTGTCTCACCGGGAGCCTTTGCTCCTTTTTTGGTGGTGATCATGATGACGCCGTTTGCAGCACGTGATCCGTACAATGCAGTTGCGGCAGATCCTTTCAGAACGTTGATTGATTCGATATCCTCTGGGTTGATGTCGGAGGCAGCATTACCATAGTCGTAACCTGTTCCGGCCTGTGATTGCGAACGGGTGTTCGTAACGTCATTGTTTACAGGAACCCCATCGATAACAAAAAGTGCCTGATTGTCGCCAGTCAAGGATCAAGAGATAAATCTGGGGGGGGGGAAGATAGCTAGGCATAAATATTAGCTAACCTGAACAGAAAGAAACTGACATTTCTCACACCCCGAAACGCAGAACGAAATGCCTTTATCTTAGCGTTAAAAGATTCAGCGGAAGCGTTTGTACTTCGATTGTTGAAGAAATTGAGAACTGTCTGGTAATGGGATTCAATAGAACGGGCAATCGTATTGAATGATTTAAATCCTGCTTTCTCAACCTTATCGTACCACAAGGCAAGTTTTGTAAAAGCAACTCCCTTATCCTTAGTCTTACTGTACACTGAACCCAATTGCATTGCAAGATTATAGGCGCGTTCCAACAAAGGATACCTGGCAAACAGAATCTCGCCTCGTTGGATCTGGGAAGGGGACCAGTGCGTGTTAGACTTGAAAAGCAGATATCTGCTTCTGGCCAACAATTGCTTTAATGTGTCGCCATTTTCAAGTATCTCCGGGATATATTTCTGATTGGTTTCTTTGGCGAGTTCTATTTCTTTGTTTTCCTGGTCAATTGCCTCCCAACGATATTGAATACGCATTTCCTGTACTGCGTCGTAGGCCAGCTTTTGCACATGGAACCGGTCGGTTACCAGGGTTGCCTTGGGAAAGCTATACCGTGCTATTTTCTCCATGCTGGCAGCCATATCCAGGGTGATTTCCCGCACTTTATTTCTTTTCCGCAAAGGGATTTTTTCCAGAATGGCCCTGACCGTTTCGCTGTTGGTCCCTTTAATCATCGCGACCAGGGCTCCCTTTTTGCCCTTGGCTTCCTTGTTGGTAAGGACTGTATAAAGTTCGCCTTGGGATAACGCTGTTTCATCTAAACTTAAAAACGGGCCAACATTATCTTCAAATAATATCCAATCATTGGCATGGGCTAATTGATCCCAATCGTGAAAATTACTCAGGTGGTTGCGATATTGTTCTTCTAAAAGCACTCCATTTACACCGAAGTAATCACCCACACTTTTACAGCTTACCGGTTTGGTATCGAGCAATACCTTTTAAAAAAGTCGCGAATTCTTTAGTCATTCGCGTTCCTTTGGCTACCATTTCCCAGTCTCTGAAAACTGGATTACCAGTGCTTTCATCCAGCCATCGCCTGCGTTTGATCAGTAGATAAACGACCTTGCCCCGGATTGGAAAATCCCGAACTTTAATCTCGTCAAAATAACCTTTGGATGTTAGCTTGGAATGCGCGTACTCTTCGGGAGGAAGGTTCTTTTCTGCTAAAAATATATGAATTTCTGTTGCTGATTGCTTGAAATTGGTGATATCAAAATACTCTAATATACCATGGGGCAATATGAACTCTGCAATTTCTATTCCTTTTTTCTCTTGCATCTCTTTTTTAATGCAAAGAAATCAGTATTATTTTAATCCGCCAAAGCTTCCCCCCAGAAATTCCTCTTGATCCCCAGTCAACGATTTGTTCCCTCTTAAAAGGACGTTGGTTGATCCACCGATGTTGGTGGTTGTCTTAACTTGCACCCCGGCAACTCTACCAGAAAGGGAATTGACAAAATTGTCAGTTTTTGACATGTTAATCTGATCACCTTTCACCTCCTGGGTTGCATAACCAAGTGATTTCTTCTCACGCGGAATGCCAAGAGCCGTTACAACAACTCCTTCGAGTTCCTGCACGCTGGGTTGAAGAACAACATTGACCACATTGTCAGTGCCAAGCTTTATTTCCTGGGTAACCATCCCAACATAGGAAACCAGAATAACTTCTTTATCCTTTGGCACAGCGAGGGAGAATTTTCCGTCGATGTCGGTAATTGTTCCGACAGCAGTGCCTTTAACGAGGACAGTAGCACCCGGAATGCCGGTGCCATCATCAGAACTCGTGACCGTGCCCGAAATTGTACGTTGGGCATGGGCAACTTGCAACCCTATGAAAAGCATAAGGGCAAGGAAAATAGTAAATTTTCTCATACAGTTTGATTTTTGTTAGTAAATGGGTTAATAGTCAGTGATGTAATAAAAGAACTTATATTAGGCAGTTCGAATACTGCCTTCCATGGGCTATATATTGGGTTAGAACTTTCCAAATGCAGCGATTTGCTTTGCAATTTTAAACAATACTTTAGTCTAATCCAAAAAAAATTAACAAAAAATTAATATTTAATTAACAATTGTTAACAACTCCAGAATATTTATTTGAAATAGCCTGCTAACCAGCAGTCATGGGAGATATCCAATATGCTAATACATTGCGGATTAGTTTAATTTTCTATAGAAAATTCCGAATGCCAGGATGAACAAAATATAGAGGGCTGTGGCAGAAGCTGCAATCTGCGGTTGAAGGGATTGGGCAGCAGCAATGACAAGGCATGAGATGGCCAGAAGGTAATATCCCGTTTTCTTCATATTCCAGGTCAGAATAATGCCTGTGAAGGCCAGCAGGTGAAGCAGGAAACCGGCAGCGAAGATAAGCCGTACCTGGGAAACCGACCAGGTTTCAGAAGGGATATATTGATTGGTCACCCTGGTGACCCATGCGGACCAGAAAATTCCCGTCAGGAAAAGAATGGAAAGCAGGCCGAAGAAAAACCAGGAGAACAGGCAGAGCAGGGTCAGGAAAAACGGCCTGGAATTTACCGGGCTGTTTTTTGGTGTTTTAATTGGCCGGATTTCATCTTTCATGCGTCAGGACATATGTTTCAGGTTCATGCTGTAAAGCAGGATAAAAAGACCGGAAAAGAGAACATCGGGAATCCCCGGACTCGGATAATGCATGAAGTACATGGGTGCCAGCACCAGAAGGATCTGAAAAATGGTATATACATGAAATCCTGCTTTTTTCAGCTGCATCATCAGGATGGCACCCACAACCGACCCGGCATAACAAATTCCGGAAACCAGGAAAAAAGCCGGTTTGGCCTCCATGAGCTGTTCTATGCCCGGGATGGTGAATTTTTTGGCAAATTCCCCGGCAATCTGAACAAAAATATCATAAAATCCGGCGATGACCAGGCTTGAGAACATGTTCATCCCGCTGCCGATAAAGGTCAGGATACATAGTACTGTGAGCAGGTTTGGACGCTTCTTGTTGGTTTCGGGGAGCAGGGGCAGGGGATTTTCTTCCATGGTCAGGCGTCGAATTTTGATTTATCCCCGGAATACACAGCATCGCCAAATCCGAGGATGGGGATAAAAATAAACCGGAAGAAGAACAAACCCACGGTAAAACCGGTACTCTTCCCAAAACTTTTTGATAATCCATCGAGGATGATGATGTATACCACCAGGTTTACAACCGGAATGAGCATCAGCAGGAGATACCACCATGGTTTTCCTGCTATTTTTATTCCGATCAGGTAGTTATAGATCGGGATAATGGCAGCCCAGCCGGGCTCACCGGCCTTTTGAAACATGTACCACGCACCCACGATCTCGACCACGCCAACCATGATGCTGAAGATGATGATGGGCACAATAAGGGCCACTAAAAACGGCCAGAACGAATAAGAATCAATGATTTCCATAGGATAAGGATTTACTATTGACGAATGACGAATGACGAATGACGAATGGCGAATGGCGAATGACGAATAAAAATACGAAATTAAAAATCAGACTTCAGAAATAAAAAATATATAAATAAATTTCACCCTAAGATTCAAAGTTCACATATAATTCGTCATTCGTCATTCGTAATTCGTCATTATTCCAGAGATCCCACCATTTTTTCCACCTCATTCAGGATTTCACAGGATTTTACCAGCTCCTTCATTTTGTTGTGATCGGGATACAACGGTCGGTCCACTTCGAGGAAATCGACATATTTCCTGATCACCTCTTTGGCTTTGGATGTCCCCGCACCAAATTTGTACTCCCTGAAATCTAGGGCCTGGGCCGCAGCCATGAGCTCTATTCCCAGGATCCCATATGCGTTGTCGAGTATCTGGAAGTTCTTCAGGGCGGTGTTCATCCCCATCGAGACAAAATCTTCCTGGTCGGCGGCGGCCGGGATTGACTGGATCGAGGCGGGGGCTGAAAGGATACGTTGTTCAACGATCTGCATGTCGGCGGTATACTGACTCAGCATGAGCCCGCTGAACATGCCGGCTCCCTTGGTAAGGAATGCCGGGAGACCGACGCTCAGGGCTGGGTTGTTGAGCCGGTTCATACGCCGTTCGCTCATCACACTGACCATCGTTACCACGTAACCGGCCATATCCATGGGTACCGAAACAGGGGAACCCTGGAAGTTGGCCCCCGAGAGCTGGAGGTTTTCATCGGGGAAGAAGATCGGGTTGTCGCCCACGCCGTTCAGTTCAATCTCAACCTGCGAACGGGCATAGGCCAGTGCATCGTGTGCAGCCCCGATCACCTGCGGTGTTGACCGCATGGAATAGGCATCCTGAACTTTGCATTTAACCTTCATTTCAGCGAGGTCACCGCCACTGACGCATTTCAGAATAGCCGCTGCGCTGCGTACCGCACCTTTGAATCCGCGGATCTCATGAAGCTTCGGGCTGTATGGCCGCATGTTGGCCTTCATTGCTTCAAGCGACATGGAGGCTGCGATTTCAGCCTGCTTCAGCCAGTTATTGGCATCAAACAAATATAGCGCGCTCATGGCGGTCAGTACATTGGATCCATTGATGGTGGCAAGTCCGTCGCGGGCCTGGAGTCCGGGGACCGGGATACCTGCAGCGTCGAGGGCCTCTTTACCGCTCATCAGTTTCCCCTGGAAATAGGCCTGTCCTTCACCCATCATCAGCAGGGCGATCTGCGACATGGGGGCAAGGTCGCCGCAAGCGCCGACTGAACCCTTCTGGCAAACCATCGGGGTTACCCCTTTGTTCAGCATATCCACCAGCGTCTGGGTGATCTCCAGCCGTGATCCGGAATTGCCATGCGCATGCACGTTGATACGCCCAAGCATGGCGCCGCGCACCCAATCGAGGGGCATCGGGTCGCCGATACCGGCCGCATGATTGTAAATAAGATACTTCTGGAAATCCTTTACCTGGTCATCGTTCAATACCATTTCGGAGAATTCACCGATCCCGGTATTCACCCCGTACATGATCTCATGCGCCTGTATTTTCCGCTCGAGCATGGCCCGGCATTTATGGATTCTTTCAATGGCAATGGGATCCAGTTCTACTTTTTCGTTGTGGCGGGCAACCCTTACTACATCTTCGATGGTAAGACCAGCGCCTTTTATAATGAGTGTCATATGATTTAATTAAAAATTAAAAATTAAAAATTAAAAATTACCTGGAAGGAATAATAATTGAATGACTGAGTGACTGAAAGGAAATTAGTATTCGTAACCTGTCATTCGTCATTCGTAATTTGTCACTCGTAATTAATTCCTCACTCTGCACCGATGATCATGCTGCGGGCGCTGAGAATAGCTGTTGCCCAGGTTTGCTTTACATTTTTCCTTACCATGTCAGTGTCTTTAGAATCTCATCGGCCGCGCAGGATTTCTGCTCGCCGGTCTGCATGTTTTTAAAGGTCATCAATCCGGATTCCATCTCGTTCCTGCCGGTCAGGATCACGAAGGGAATGTTTTTCCGGTTGGCATATTCCATCTGTTTCTTCAGTTTGGCTGATTCGGGATAGATCTCTGAGGGAATTCCGGCCTTCCTGAGGATGTCGAGCTGTTTCAGGCAGTATTTTTCCTCCTCGGGACCGAAATTGACGAACAATACCCGTGTGGCCGCCTGAATGGCCGCAGGAAACAGGTTCAGTTCGTTGAGTACATCATAAATCCGGTCGGCGCCGAAAGAGATCCCTACTCCCGACATTCCGGGCAGCCCGAAAATCCCGGTGAGGTCGTCGTAACGACCACCGCCGCAAATGCTGCCCATGGCCGCTCCAAGGGCCTTCACCTCGATGATGGTGCCGGTGTAGTAGCTTAGTCCGCGGGCCAGCCTGATGTCGAAATCGAATTTATTCTCCAGCCCCAGATCTTTAAGGAACAGCAGAACGGTTTTCATCTCCTCCAGCCCTTTCAGACCGATTTCTGAATCTTTGAAAAAAGCCGTCAGGGTCTCGAACTTCTCCTTGATCTTGCCTTCCAGGGTAAGGATCGGCTGTAGTTTTTCAATAGCCTCATAGGAAAGACCGCGCTCGATCAGTTCGTCCGTCACCTTGTCCATCCCGATCTTATCCAGTTTATCCATGGCCACCGTGATGTCGGTGAGTTTATCGGGAACCCCGATGGCTTCGGCAATCCCTGCAAGCACTTTACGGTTGTTGAGACGGATCAGTACTTTAATGCCCAGTTTTGAAAAGATGGCATCGATAATTTGTGCCAGTTCTACCTCATACAGCAGCGAATTGCTCCCGATCACATCCACATCGCACTGAAAAAATTCACGGTAACGGCCCTTCTGCGGACGATCGGCACGCCAAACAGGCTGGATCTGGTATCGCTTGAAAGGAAAAACCAGTTCGTTCTGATGTTGTACGACAAAACGGGCAAATGGAACGGTAAGGTCGTACCGGAGACCTTTCTCTGCAATGTGTTTTGTAAGGTACTGGAGCCTTGATCCCGTGTCCTGCCTGTTGGTTTGTGAGGCCTCCATTCCGTGCACTGCCTCAGGCAGTCCATCAAGGTAGTTGCCGGAGTTGAGGATTTTAAACAGGAGTTTATCTCCCTCTTCCCCGTATTTGCCCATGAGGGTGGAAAGGTTTTCCATCGCCGGTGTCTCAATGGGCTGGTAGCCAAAAATCTGAAAAACATTCCGGATAACATCGAAGATGTAGTTGCGACGCACCATTTCACCGGTGGTGAAATCGCGGGTTCCTTTTGGAATGGATGGTTTCTGTACGGCCACTTTGATCTGTTTGTGCAAATATAGAAATTTGCAACAGACTCATATCAAATTAATAGACCTGCCCCGAATTTTTTTCCAGACATTCTGTTCAGTGGTTGTATAAGGGTTGTTCAAGGGTTGTATAAGGGTTGTATAAGAGTTGTATAAGGGTCGTATAATTAAAGAACATTTAAAGAATAATTAAGGAATATGCAAAGTATATCCTCGGGTGGAAAAAAACCATATATTAGCCTAATTTTAGATAAAACCCATGGTGCATATCCTGTTTTCTACACCATATATCCCTTATCCAAAAGCCAGGCTATTTGAGGATAACATAGATTTTTTCTATTACCGGAATACCCTTAAACAGGGTATTTTCCAACTCCGTCAGAATCAGAGCTGGCATCCTTTGCATTTTCTTGCACAAAATTTACAGGCAACATCGCTGGTTTTAGAAAATCCGACATTGAACGGGTTTAAAAAGGAACTTATGCGGCATCACTACGATGTTGTTGCATTTACCTTTAGTGTCATTACAGCCTCCAGGATACTTGAAATGGCCACCTGGGTGAAAAAAAATTCTCCGGGAACAGACATTATCATCGGAGGATATGGCACGGCAGTTTTCAGTGAAACCTATGAAATTTCCGAACAGTTAAGAAACACTGTAGATCACATATGCACAGGAGAGGGCGTGGCTTTTCTGTCAGCTTATCTGGAGGGGAAGTTTGGGATCATTAGCAGTAAGCCTCTTGAACAGAACCTGCTGCCAATCCGGGTAAGTTTTTTCAGGACCCGGTTTACCATACAATTGAATCTGAATTTCATTGCAGCACTGGGATGTAATTTTCATTGCAGCTTTTGTTCCACCTCCAGCCAGTTTAAACAAAAAAAGGTATTGTTCTCCGGAGAAAACCTCTACCGGTCGGTTAAACAGGGTACCGAAAGATATCCCCGCGCCACATCCGGGGTGATCTTTGAAGAGGATTTTCTGGAAAACCGTGAGGCTGTGCTTGAATTTATGCATTGCATGGAAAAAGATACTGCACTGATCACGCGCCCCTTTTTTCTGACTGTTTTTTCCTCGGCACACAATGTAGTCCGGTATACGATGTCGGAACTTATCCGGTGCGGTATCGGCATGCTGTACATCGGGGTCGAATCTTTTGATGATGATCTTCTTGAAACTGAGAAGCTTAAAAAGCGTGGGGGCAGCCAGGTTGATATTGAGCAGCTTTTCGGAAAATTGCACGCTGCTGGCATACATACCCTCGGATCGATCATCATCGGCTGGGATAAACATACCAATGACTCAATTCCGTTGGAATTGGACAGGTTTGTAAAGCTGAACCCTACCCTGTACCAGGTGATGCCTTTACAGGCCGTGCCCGGAACACCGCTTTGGCAGCGCATGAAAGAGGAGAGGCGCATCAATCCTGATTTTTCCTTTGATAAAGCCAGACTCGAAAAATCCTCCTTCCGCTTTAAAAATATCACCCAGGAGGAATCGATGAATTATATTCTGGATACCTACCAAAAACTGGTGGACGAAGGCGGTCCCTGGCCTTTCAGGATGCTTGAAAATATGGATAAGGGCATTCAATCACTCGCAAAAGAGGAGGGTTCTGAATTCAGGAATCGCGTGAATGGCTATAAAAAAATGCTTCTGCCAATCTATGTTCTTTCGTGCATTTGCGGACTGCTGTTTTATGGTCATGGATTCCGGAAGCGGTGGAGGCGTTTGATGGGAAGGATGTTTCTTGAGAGGCCCTTGTGGTGTATCCTTGGATGGATCATGGCCATTTGTGCTTTACCTGTTCTTTCAGGATATATTTTACTGGGCTCCTTGAGGCATTTTATCCTCCCGGCCGGCGACCAGCCTGAAACCATTCGGATGGAATATAAAAACCCGTTATGTTGAAAAAGCCTGATTTTGACCTGGAAGGTCATCTGCCAAAAAAAATGGAGAAAACCATCTTAAAACTGCGCTCTCCTGAATATCTTAGTCCTCATTGGGACAACCTGGCTGATTTCTATTTTCAGAAAAGAGAATTCCTGGATCATCTTCACCGGTACAACCCATGCGCCCAGCGTTATTATGAACTCTATCATGACAATGTCCTGGTTGCAGGAACAGTTGTGTACACTTTGAAGATCGACATTTTCACCTTTATAAACATCCCAAGTCCGTTTAAAGCTCAAATCATAGGTTTGCCTGCATCCATTGCCACTCCGCCTATGATAGGTGATCCCGGCGAATTTGAATATTTCCTGGAAGAACTGATTAAAATGGAATCAGGACTGATCCTCGGTGTAAATTTCATGGAAGATTACCTCAGAGATAAAGTGTTAAATTTGAGAACATTGCCTACCATTGTATTGAAATTTGAAAGTACAGGTATTCGAGGTTATGAAAAATCGCTCCGGCACAGCTACAGGAGGAGGATTCACAGGATCAGGGAAAAATTCTCAAATGTCACGGAGCTCACAACCGATTGTGCCGTTTTCACTGAGGAACACTATGCCTTGTACCTGGAAATCATGAAAAAGACCACAACAAAACTGGAAATACTCAGCCTGGATGCGTTCAGATATCTTCCTCCAAATTTCCTGCTTACCACCTATTACACTGAAAAGAAGATGTTGTGCTGGCATGTTGTCTGTAAAGATAAGGATGTTCTTTTTTTCTATTTTGGCGGACTCAACTATGCCTTCAGAGACCAATACCATTCCTACAACAATAACCTGCTGGGTATTATTTCTGCAGCAATTGATCATCAATATGGCATCGTGGATTTCGGACAAACGGCAGAAATTGCGAAAACCCGTTTAGGCGGGAATCCGAGCGAAAGAAGAATGTTTGCCTATCACCGGAACCCCATGATTTTTTATTTTCTCAGGGTATTTAAAAGTCTGTTTACCTATTCGAAATCACAAGAGCAAAACCATGTTTTTAAAATTGAAAATTAATTTGTCAATACAATTGATTCATTGAAAATATTATTCATCCGGCCTAAGCCCTCGCCTGATACCATCGGTCTGCAACATCTGATGATTGTCGAACCGTTGGAGTTGGAGATACTTGCAACGCTTGTTCAGCTTGAGCATGAGGTCACGATTGTCGATATGATTCTTGAAGAGGAGCCGGGGGAGTTTTTTATACAATCATTCGCCCCGGATATTTTGTGTATAACAGGGTATATTACGCACATTCCGGTTATAATTCAATATTGTACAACTGCAAAACGGATGAATGAAAAGATCATCACCGTTGCAGGCGGTGTGCATTTTGAAAAATTTCCTGAAGATATTGACCATGAATCCGTGGATTACCGGATTGTTCGGAATGCTACAAGGTCTTTCCCGCAATTGATGGATCATCTGAAGGGGAAATCATCTTTTCCATCGGGAGCCCTGAGAAAGCATGAGTGTTTAAACGAATCGGTGCTGCCGGAGTACGACTTTTATATTCCAATACCCAACAGGGAACTAACGGCAAAATACCGGAGCAGATACTTTTATGTATTTCACAACAAGGTGGCTTTAATAAAAACCTCGTTTGGATGTCCCTATAAATGCAAATTTTGCTTCTGCAGAAGAATAACCGGTGATACCTATTTTGCACGCCCGCTTGATGACGTAATGGATGAATTGGCCTCCATCAGGGAAAATGAGATCTATATTGTGGATGATGATTTCCTGGTCAGCCCGAATCGAACCAAAGAATTCATCGTGTTATTAGGAGAACGGGGCATCAGGAAAAAATTTCTGGTTTATGGAAGGGCTGACTTTATCGCGGCAAACCCTGATCTGGTAAAGGAATTCAAAGAGGCTGGCCTGAGAACGGTCATTGTTGGGCTCGAATCATTTGAAGATATTGAGCTGGTTGATTTTAATAAACAAACCAGCAGTAATACGAACAGGATGGCCATGGCTGTGCTGAACAAATACAGGGTAGATTGTTATGCGGCTGTCATTGTTTCACCCTCCTGGAGTGCAGGCGATTTCAGAAAGGCGGGAGATATCATGCTTGAGCTGGGAATAAAATTCGTAAACCTTCAGCCGTTAACCCCATTGAAAGGTACCGGGCTGAAAGTAAAAGAAGAAGATCTTGTGATCGCCAGAAACGACTTTGCAAAATGGGACCTCGCCCATGTGGCCATCCGGCCTGAAAAAATGAACCTGGAAGATTATTACAAGAGCATCCGTGACCTTTATCTCCGGATTATCCTTCACCCGAAAAACCTCCTCAGCCTTCTGAAATATCCACTTCACATGCAAATAAAGTTGGCAAAGGGGCTGATAAATGTAAAACGGCAGTACAAGAAGAAAATCATGGAGGTAACCGAACATGCCTAAGGTCCTGTTGATACAATCCTCCCAATATCTTTCTAACGGGGATGTTGTGCGGCAGAAGAAACTTTACCTGCCGGGATTGGTGTTTCCGCTTCTGGCTGCCATGGCTCCCGAAAACTGGGAAGTAGAGGTGAAACTGGAGGTTATTGAGGAGATCAAATTCGACACCGATGCAGATATTATTGGCATTGGCGCTATGGGACACGCCATCTTCAGGGCATTCGCCCTGGCCGGTGAGTTTAAAAAGAGGGGAAAGATTGTTTTCATGGGAGGGTACATGGCCTCGATGGTCCCGGAACTGGCCTTGAAATTCGCGGACAGCATTGTCATCGGGGATGCGGAGATCTCTTTCCCGATGCTGTTGTCGGATTTCGAAAAACATGGCGCACTGCAAAGGATTTATGATAACCCTGTCGGGGACCTCCGAAATTTGCCGCTGCCCCGTTATGAACTGCTTGCCGAAAAACGAATTGGCGACATGCTGCCGGTGCAGGCGGGAAGGGGTTGCAACCATACCTGCAGCTTTTGCTCCATTGCGTGCTTATATAAGGGTCGTCATATGGCAAGGCCGGTGGATGATGTGATCAGGGACATCGAAAAGATTAAAAGTCTCGGATACCGTAAATTTTATATGATCGATGACAACATTGTGAGCAATCCCGCCTACCTGGAGGAGCTCTGCGGAAAGATACAGCCCCTGAACATGAAGTGGTCGAGTCAGTGTACCATGAACCTGGCCAGGAATGAATCATTGTTGAAACTGGTTGCCCGGTCGGGATGTGAGATACTCAGCCTTGGCATAGAAAGTATTTCACAGGAGGGGTTGGATAAGCTCAATAAAAAATGGCTGAGGATTGAGGATCACCAAAAACTGATGGCGGCTTTCAATAAGGCCGGCATTATGGTAAGCGCAGAAATGATCATCGGCACCGACGGCGATACCACGGAATCATTGAAGGCAACCTATGATTTTATTAAAAAATGTAAAATTCCCCTGCTGCGCATCTATTTTCTGACGCCCGTTCCCGCAACCGATCTGTATAATGAATATAAAGCTGCAGGCCGGTTGATCCATGAGAACTTCGATCATTATACGGCTTCTGAATGTGTTCATTATCCTGAGAAAATGACCCCGGAACATCTGACCGAAATGTACCATTGGCTGAACGGGAAAATATTTTCCCTGGGCGGAATCGTCTCCCGCACGCTGTTAAACAGGCAAATTCTGAAGCATCCGATGAATTATATCTTTGCATTCGCCGTAAATCTGCATTACCGTTCCTATATAAAGAAAGGTGAAACACCGCTTATTGTATAATGAATTTGTTTATCCATTCTAACTGCAATTTTTATGAATATGGCCAAGGCACTTCCTGAAATCCAAACGCTCTACCGGCTGCCGTTCACCAAAAACGACAACCCGAACGGGTGGGTTGAGATAACCACCGACTGCAACCTCAAATGCCCGGGATGTTACAGGGGCTGCGACAGGGATGACAATATTCCGGTTCATGAACCCATTGAAAAGGTGAGGGCAAATATCCTTGAGATGAAGCGGCTGCGGAATTGCCAGATCATCTCCCTCAGTGGCGGAGAACCATTTCTCCACCCGGAACTGGGGAGCTTCATCCGGTTTATCAGGGATAATGGGATGTATCCTTTCGTTCATACCAACGGGGTGCTTTTGACGCCTGAGCGCCTCACGGTGCTTAAAAAGGATGGATTGGCCGGCCTCATCATCAGGGTCGACTCCTTGAGCCGTCACAGGTCAACGGTAGAAGAAAAACTAAATTCCCTGCGGAAGCACTACGGTGAAATGGTTTACACTGTAGGTGGAATACATTTGACCTTCCTCTGCGTGGTGAACCACGACAACCTGAACGAAATTGGTTCCGTGATAAATTGGTCGGTGGAGAATTCAAAACTTGTTGATTTTGTTACCTTTATCCCCATCCGGCAGGTTCTTTTTGATAAAAATGAGCAACTTGATTGCTCGAAATGGGTTTATGCCAAAGATCTGTGCAACCAGGTGCAGACTGTTTTGCCTGATATCAGGTATTCTGCATTCCTGGGAAGCAGACTCGAAGATGACGGAATCAAGTGGCTTCAATCATCCTACATTGTCATGAACAAAAAGATTCTCGGCTACACAGGTCCAAAATTTGTCGAATTATTTCAGATGTTCCATCATCTGTTTGCCGAAAAGTATGCCTATAAATTCGGCAAGGGCAGGAGTTACCTGAACTTTCTTCAGATTGTTTTGCTGGCCATTTTCCTTCGGGATTTCAGGGTCATTGCACGTAATTTTCTTAATGAAATCATCCGAAACCCCCTGAATCTGTTCAGACGTTCAACTGTACAGCTGCTCTGTTACATCATACCCCCCGGATTTATAAACGGGATAAGAGATGAATGCGACGGCTGTCCCGATGCAATGTTATATGAAGGACGGCTTGTCCCTTCGTGTGGCTTGGAGGAATTCAAGCGCCATGGTAAACCACTTGAAAAACAGATAGTTGATTGAGCTATGATTGAAATCGTTGAAGTAAAGTCCAAAAAAGAGCTCAGAAAGTTTATTCAATTTCCCGACTTTTTATACAGGGATGATCCATGTTATATTACGGAGCCCCACATCTTTCAGGAGACCCTGTTCAACCGCAGGAAGAATCCTTTTTTCCTCCATTCCAGGGTGGATTTTTTCCTGGCGTTCAAAGAAAATCAGGTCGCGGGCCGTATTGCTTTGATTCGTAATAACAACCACATCGCCCATGCCGGTGAGCTATGCGGTTTTTTTGGTTTTTTTGAATCGATACATGATTTTGATGTTGCCGAATCATTGCTTAACATGGCAGTAAACTGGTGCAGGCAGGAAGGATTGACAACCCTTCGTGGCCCTGAAAATTTCACCACCAACGAATCAGTCGGAATGCTTATTTCGGGATTCGACCAACCCCCCATTGTGATGATGCCGTACAATAAACCCTGGTATAATGATTTCCTGGTTAGGTTTGGTTTTGAAAAAGAGATGGATTTGTCCTCCTATGCATTGATTGATAACCAGGTCTTATTATCGCCCTCGATGGTAAGAATAATAAAACGGATCAGCGATCATCTTACGGATTTGGATATCACGATCAGAACGATTAACTATAAAAGCCTTGATCAGGAAATCATCCCGCTGCTTTGCGTTTACAATGAGGCGAATAAAGACAACTGGGGATTTTTGCCTATGACTGAACAGGAATTCAGAAACATAGCCATACAGTTCAGGCAATTTGTACCTGAAAAACTGATCCTGATCGTTGAAAAGCAAAGGCAACCCATTGGTTTTTTATTGGCTATTCCTGATCTGAACCAGGTATTCAGCCACATCAGATCTGGAAAATTGGGACTACTTGGAATGCTGAAGTTTCTATGGTACAAGCGAAAGATCAACAATGCACGCATTTTAATCCTGGGCATGCTCGATGAATTCAGAAACAAGGGGATCGATTTATTCCTGTACCAAAAAATAAAGGAAAATTGCATGGCTTTGGGAATGTACCACGGAGAGGCCTGCTATGTGATGGAAAATAACCTGAGGATGAAATCTATTCTTGAAAAAGTGGGAGGGAAATGTGTTAAACAATACAGAATCTATAAATTAGATACGTTGGCGGGCAAAAATACAGAAAGATAGTCCCTTAATTCAGTCTTGCCGGATCCCCAGTTTCTTCAGGATCCCTCTGAGATAATCCGCAACCCCGGCCGATCCCTCTTTCGGGGCCCAGGAGGCAAAATTTTTATCATCGATCGGACTGTATGGCCCGTCTTTTACTTCATAGGCAACAGTGCCAGGATCGAGTGCGATGATCGTATGGAAGGTCCTTTCAGGGATTTCAGCGCCGAATTTGCCATCCGACGGGTTCAATACCGTGTGGCCGGTGATATTTCCAAGGTCATCAAACTCGATCACGGCAATTCTTCCACGCAGCGAAAAGAAAACTTCCCGTTTATCCGGATCCGCATGCCTGTGAGGCTGGATGTAGGATAAAGGCTCCATCGCATTAAGCAGTCGCTGCAGGGTGTCGGAATAATCCTTATGAAAGTTGAAATTCTGGCGCCTGCGCGGCGACACTTTCGCCTGAGCCGAAACAACTTCCAGCAAATGACTATCGATAATGATCATTCAATCAGAAATTTTGTCACGCGTCATTCGTCATTCATCATTCGTCATTCGTCTACCCTCTCAACTTCTTATACTTTAACCGATGTGGCGCGTCATCGCCCACCCTCTTTTTCTTGTTCTCTTCATAATCGGAGTAGGATCCTTCGAAGAAATACAATTGTGAATCTCCTTCGAATGCCAGGATATGGGTGGCAATCCTGTCGAGGAACCACCGGTCGTGTGAGATGATCACAGCGCATCCTGCGAAATTTTCGAGACCCTCCTCCAGGGCCCTGAGTGTATTAACGTCGATGTCATTGGTGGGCTCATCCAGCAGCAATACATTGGCCTCCTCCTTCAGGGTGAGTGCCAGGTGCAGGCGGTTGCGTTCACCCCCGGAGAGCACCCCGCATTTTTTTTCCTGGTCGGCGCCGCTGAAGTTGAACCGGGCAACATAGGCACGGGCACTCATCGTGCGTCCGCCGATCTGCATATTCTCCGCTCCGCCTGAAATCACCTGGAATACCGTTTTTTCAGGGTCGATGGCAGTATGACTCTGGTCAACATATCCGAGTTTTACAGTATCGCCGACCTTAAAGGTGCCGGCATCTGATTTTTCAACACCCATGATCATACGGAAAAGGGTCGTTTTTCCTGCTCCGTTGGGGCCGATAACGCCAACAATTCCAGCCGGGGGCAACGAAAAACTCAATCCCTCGAACAGGAGTTTGTCCTCAAACGACTTTGAAACCTGGTTGGCCTCAATCACCATTGTGCCAAGGCGCGGCCCATTGGGGATATACAATTCAAGGCGTTCTTCTTTTTCCCTGACATCCTCGTTCATCATCTTTTCGTAAGCATTCAAACGTGCTTTGCCTTTTGCCTGGCGGGCTTTGGGCGACATGCGAACCCAGTCAAGTTCCCGTTCGAGGGTCTTACGACGCTTACTTTCGGTCTTCTCTTCCATTGCCAGGCGGTTCGACTTCTGTTCGAGCCAGGAGGTGTAGTTCCCCTGCCATGGAATGCCTTCGCCCCGGTCGAGTTCGAGGATCCATCCGGCTACATTGTCGAGGAAATAGCGGTCGTGGGTGATGGCGATCACGGTTCCCTTATATTGCTGCAGGTGCAGTTCAAGCCATTGCACCGATTCGGCATCGAGGTGATTGGTAGGCTCGTCGAGCAGCAGGATTTCGGGTTCCTGCAACAGCAGCCGGCAAAGGGCAATACGCCGCCTTTCACCTCCCGAAAGATTTTTTACCGGTGAATCTGGTTCAGGGCACCGGAGCGCATCCATGGCCCGCTCCAGCTTGCTGTCGAGATCCCAGGCTTCATGCTGATCCAGCAGTTCGGTTAGTTCTCCCTGCCTCTTGATGAGTTTGTCCATTTCGTCATCGCTCATCGGTTCGCCAAACCTGTTGTTCACGGCTTCATATTCCTTCAGAAGATTCACCACGTCCTGGGCTCCCTCCTCCACGATCTGCCTTACAGTTTTTGTGTCGTCGAGCTGAGGATCCTGCTCCAGGTACCCAACCGAATAACCCGGTGAAAAGACCACCTCTCCCTGGAATGATTTCTCAACTCCGGCGATGATCTTGAGCAGGGTCGATTTTCCAGACCCGTTCAACCCGATGATCCCTATTTTGGCGCCATAAAAGAAGGAAAGGTAGATGTTCTTCAAAACCTGCTTGTGGGGTGGGAATATCTTACTGACACCCACCATACTGAATATTATTTTACGATCGTCGGACATTTGGGGAGAATTTTAAAGGTGACAGGGTAACAGGGTGACAGGGTGACAGGGTAACAAGGTAACAAGGTAAAAAGTGATGAAGTAATGAAGTAATGAAGTAATGGAGTAATAAATTCGTCATTCGTAATTCGTCATTCGTAATTCGTCATTCGTCATTCGTCATTCGTCATTCGAAATCCCCCTGATGAGCCGGTCGATTTTACCGGTCTCGGTTTCCCAGGTGAAATTCCGGTGGACAAACTCGAATCCGTTCAGCGCGATTTGACGGGCTTTTTCAGGATTGTTAAGCAACATCAGGATGTGTGCAGCGTACTCTTTTGGCGTTTCAGCCACCAGGATGTCTTCACCGCTGCGGGCATTCAGTGCCTGGAATGCAAGCGGAGAGGTGATACAGGGAATCTGCATCGCCATCGCTTCCAGAAGTTTGTTTTGAAGGCCGGTGCCGATCTGCATGGGGGCTATGAAGATCCGGGCGCCGGAATAACATTCTCGCATATCGGGAACCCATCCTGACACATCGACCCGACCCGATTTAAGGACCATCACACGGAGATGCGGACTGGCTCCGGCAATAAGCAGGCTGATGTCAGGCTTGTGCTGCAGCACTTCGGGCAGGATTTCATTGACCAGGAATTCGGCGCTTTTTATGTTGGGCGGGTAACCCATGTTGCCTGTGAAGACCAGGTCATACTCCTTTTCCCGTTCCATCGGTTTGAAAAAGGTTGTATCCACCCCGTTGGCCACGACCACAATTTTGTTGCGGTCGGGATGGGGAATGAGATCGCGGTCGGGTTCTGAAATAATGATCTTGTTGTCAAACGCTTCGAAGGCAGCATGCTCGTACCGAAGTAACCGGTTATACTCAATCTTCAGTAAAGGCTTCATGTAAAAGGGCGAATTTTCAAGTCGGCGCTCCATTCCCTTTGAAAAGACATCCTGGTAATCGAGTGTTTTGGGAATCGGAATTCCCTTAACATACTCGGCAACGCGGATCAGCTGGCAAAAAATGTGATCCGGTTTATATCGCTCAATAAGCTTATGGATCTTGGCCGCCGATGATGCATTGTAGAAGTACCCGACCTGAAGGGGTTTATCCGAAAACAATGTTTTAAAAAGGTTGAAGGCAATGGTTGCCTTGGAGATGGAAATAATATGAATGGCTTTCACATATTTTTTCAGCACCGGGATGGCATCTTCGTGGAGGGTTCCGTCATTCAGGGCACACAAAATGATCTCATGGTTTTTCGAAAGATGTTTTATCTGATGAAAAGCCCTCAATTTATCTCCTTTTTCAGTGGGATAGGGAACCCTTGGCAGAATGAAAAATAGTCGCATGAAGGTATCTTGCAGGAAGCAAAAATATAAAAATCTGCGTTATTCCCCGAGTTGTTGATAAAAAGCCAGCAGTTTTTGAAGCAGATTCTTTGCGTGATATGTCGTTTCAATCAATACCCTGGCCCGTTTCCCTATTTTTTTGCATATTTCGGAATCCATGACGCCCAGGGAGATCATTTCGAAAAATTCGCAGGGAGCATCCGCAATCAAAATGTTTTCACGGTTGGTATAGCTGATTCCTTCAGCACCGATGGTGGTGGAGATGATGGTTTTCCCAGCAGCCATGCCCTCAATAATCTTTACCCGGATGCCGCTGCCCGAAAAAAGCGGGACAATCATGATGGCTTTGGAGGCGAGGAAGGCCGGGGCATCTTCCACCTCTCCGAGTACCACCACATTTGGAACATCCAATGACCGCATCCATCCCGGCATTTCCCGGCCGGCAATGTAATATTTCAGTTTCGGGAATTGCCTGTGCACATCGGGCCATACCTGGTCAAGGAACCACCGGATGCCATCCTGGTTGGGGATCCAGTTCATCGAACCCAGTGAGAAGAGGGAAGGATATTCCGTTTCACTGTCATCAACCCGATAAATATCCGGTTCCAGACCATAGGGAAGATCAATAATGAATGACGAATGACGATTTACGAACCGGAGCGAAGCGGAGCTCGGCGGAGCCAATGACGAATGACAATTGACGTTTGACGAATCCGGAAGTTTTTCAGGAAATAATCCCCTGAAAAAAGCAGCATCCGTCGGAGTGATGGCCAAAACCCCATCAACCCTGGACACGATGTTTTGTTCGTATTTTTTGAGTGTCTGTGCCAGGTGCCTAATGTACCATTTCCTGGCAGGATTTGCGGCCTCATCCGATACACGCTGCCAGATGAGGTGCTCTATATTGTGGGCTCGTAGCACAATCCTGGCATTGGAATGCGCTCTGATTGCTTCAATGTAGGGGCACATGAAGAGGGTCTCCAGTTGCACCACATCATATTCGCCTTCAGACAACACATCAATGACCCGTTTTCTGAAAGAAGCTGAATTGAAGCGTTTTACATGGTAGGATGCATCTGTGAACAGATTTAAAAAAGCATCAAACGGTTTTACGCGCAGATCCACATCGATCAGCTCAATCCCCGTTTTTTTTACATAGGAATCGGGAATATCGGACTGCCGGATGTTGTATTTAAAGGAATTAACCGCAAGTACCTTTACCTGGTGGCCGGCATCCGCCATGCCTTCGATCAGCATGTTCATGGCCATCGGTCCGCCCTCTTTGGCGGGCCAGGGCGATTTGTTGCAAAGGAACAGGATTCTCATAGCCTTTGCTCAGGGATTCTGAAAAGTTTATTAAAGAAACGGATCCAGGCATCCACGTCCAGCAATGAGGCGTCATTGGTCGATTTCAGTGTGAGGAACAGGCCAATGGGCATCAATACGGCCGATGCGAACCAAATTCCCTGCCAGGCAGGAACAACCCCTTCTGCAGCATATTTCTCCCCGCCGAAGGAGATAACCCAGAACAGGATAAAAAAGAGGGTGGATATAACAGCCGGCATACCCAGGCCACCTTTCCGGATGATCGCTCCCAACGGTGCACCGATAAAGAAGAGCAGGAAGCAGGCAATGGAAAATGCAAATTTCTTGTGAAAAACGATCTGATGCTTATAGATCAGCTTGTGCTTGTTATATAGCTCCTCCTGGTTTATCTCCAGGTTCTTCTGGACAGATAGTGCCGCATTTTTAGCGTTTTCAAGAATCCTGGCACGGTTTGCTGCCTTGAAATTAACAATCACGCTGGAGTAGAACCTTGGTGCCGGATTAACAGGTTTTTTTACTTTGGTGTCGAGGCTGACATAATAGGGCATGCTCGAGATGAAGTGCCGCTGATAGTTTTCCTGGTCACCTGCCAGCTGGGTCTTAATGGAGTCGATGGAGTAAGTCAGCTGGTTGATATTCTGCATTTCGTAGTTTTTCTTGAAGAGACTTTCGTCGGTACGGGTGAGTTGAAAGGCAGACAGATCGAATTTCTGGTACTGCTCCGTGAACTTCGTTCGCTGAAAGGGCCTCGAGACTTCATTGTAACGCAGATCGATCCGTTCTTCATAGTTGATGCCATTGTAAAGATGGAATATCAGGAAACGTTTGTCGGGCGAAAGTTCCATTTTTCCCCATTCCGCAGTGGTGAGGGAAACATTTCCCATGCGCTTTGTATGGTCATAAACCATCACATCACGGATGGTGTTCCCATCTTTCTCCTTTTTTCCTATCCTGATGACAAAACCCTCGATTCCATCATAAAAAACGCCCTCTTTCAGGTTGAAGGCCAGCTTTTTCTCCCGAACATCCCACAAAAGGGAAAAGGATTTCAGGTTTGCCATCGGAAGGATCACGTTGGAATAATAAAAAGCCAGTCCGCTGATTAAAATGGAAACGACGATGAGAGGCCGCATAATCCGGCTCAGGCTGATGCCGGCCGCTTTCATGGTAACAAGTTCATAGTGCTCCCCCAGGTTGCCGAAAGTCATAAGCGACGAAAGCAGGATGGCCAGGGGAAGTGCAAGTGGTACGAAGGTGGATGAGAAGAAAAACAATAGTTTTACAATGATATACCACTCAATCCCTTTCCCGACCAGGTCGTCAATATATTTCCACACAAATTGCATCAGCAGGATGAAGAGGGCGATAAAAAAGGTCATCACAAGCGGACCGAGGTAGGATTTTAAAATAAAGAGGTCTAATTTTTTCATGGTCGGATGATGTCCCTCTGCAAAGATATATAATAACGATAACGTAATTATTGTATTTTTGTGATGTAAACAGGCTGATGAATTAATATGTACCTAACCGAAATAACCTCTCCCAAAACACGCCGCCAGTTTTTGGATATGGTTGACACCATATATAAGGGAGATCCATATTATGTCCGGACTTTGGACTCGGAAATCAATTACGTGTTTGATCCTTCCCAGAACAGCTTTTTTCACCATGGCGAAGCTACCAGGTGGATCCTGTTGAATGACGAAGGAGAGGTAATTGGACGTATTGCCGCTTTTATCAACAGCCGGAAGGCCTTCACCTTCCAGCAGCCCACCGGCGGGATGGGTTTCTTTGAATGCATTGACAATCAAGAAGCGGCCTTCATTCTTTTTGACCAGGTCCGCGATTGGCTCGCTGCGCGGGGTATGATGGCTATGGACGGCCCGATCAATTTTGGTGAAAATGACATGAACTGGGGTTTGCTTGTCGAAGGGTTTACCCACCCGGGATTCGGGATGAACTACAATCCGCCTTACTACAAAGCCTTTTTTGAGGACTATGGTTTTAAATTTTACTTTGAGCAGGTCTCCAACCATCTGGATCTGACCAAACCTTTTCCTGAACGATTCTGGAAAATTGCAGAATGGTGCATGCGCAAACCGGAGCTCTCTTTCCGGCATTTCACCTACGAAACTGCAGAAAAGTGCATTCATGACATGAAGGAGGTATACGACGATGCCTGGAAATTTCATGAAAATTTCACACCCATGGAGGTCGCCACCCTGAAGAAAAGCCTGGAAAAAGCAAAATCCTTTGTCGACCCGGAGATGATCTGGTTCGTATACCATGAGGAGGAACCGATCGCCTTTTTAATCCAGTTCCCCGATGTCAACCAGATACTTAGACATCTTCACGGGAAGCTCCACCTGGTGAATAAAATCAAGTTTCTCTGGCTAAAGTACCGGAAAACCATCACCCGGACCCGAATCGTGATCATGGGAGTAAAACCAAAATACCAGCGTTATGGGGTTGAATCGGGTATTTTCTGGCATCTGAATGAAAAGATGAAACATAAACCCCACATCACCGAACTCGAGCTTTCGTGGGTAGGCGATTTCAATCCAAAAATGCGTGCCCTGCATGAATCGGTTGGGGCTACCTTTGCAAAAAGGCACATCACCTACCGGAAAATATTCTCAGGTGATTTGGAATTCCAACGATCCACCATTATCCCGGTCGATACAAAAGAGAAGGCATTGCGGCAGGAGGGGGCATAGCCAATTTATTTTTTTTCACCCAACGGCAGATTATGATATTTTTTTAATATTTTTGTAGTTCTCTAAAAAACTGTAAGCTAAATTTGTATTCAATAAAATCAATTGTCAAACCAAAAACCAAAAACCATGAAAAAAATTCTACTATTTGTTTTTTTGACTATGTTTGGTGTTGTCGTGATGGCGCAGTACAAGCCCGCGAAATTTGCCAAGACGCTGAAGACTCCGAATATCAGGGAAACTCCGGCCATTGACAACCAGGCTCCAGGCGTGCAATACGGAAATCCGGTGGTGAACACAAAAGCTGCCATGGGTGAATATATTGGCACATCTGGCACCTACGATATGCAATCAAACGGTTCCAGTATGGAACGCGTGATCTGTTGGCCCGATGGTACAGTCTCCGCATCATGGATGATGGCCAATGCAACCAGCTATTCCGATCGCGGAAGCGGTTACAACTATTTCGATGGCACAGCCTGGGGTGCGGCTCCAACTGCACGCGTTGAATCAGTAAAGACGGGTTGGCCAAACCTCTGCAAATGGAATGGAGATGGTGAGATCATTGTTGCACACAACTCAACCAAAGACCTGGTTATTTCAACACGTCCTGTTAAAGGAACCGGATCATGGACTCAGACACTGGGACCCACAGGCCCCATTGGTTCTGCCGGAGCTGCTTTAAACCTTTTATGGCCAAGGGCAATTACGAGTGGAGAAAACAATCAGAACATTCATATTATTGTCCTCACCATGCCGGTTGCCAACGGCGGAATCGCCTATAAGGGCATTGATGGTGCATTTCTATATTACCGGTCACTCGATGGCGGTGCCACCTGGGATCAGCAAGCCATACAGTTACCAGGTCTTGATTCTCTTCATTTCCTGGCCTTTAGCGGTGATGATTATTCCTGGCTTGAGCCCCATGGTGATACCATTGCTTTCCTGCAGGGCTCAACCTGGAACGGTACCTTCCTGATGAAATCATTTGATAATGGAACTACCTGGACAAAACAGGATGTACTCACAGCTTACTATGCTACTGCTCCTTTAACACAGATCGTTCCTACTTTCTACGGATGCGACGGCACAATGGCCGGTGCAATGGATAAGAATGGCGTATTTCATGTTGCCCTCGGCCGTATGTTAGCCTATGGTGACGGAGCCTCCCATTACTGGAATGCAGGAGTTGACGGTGTTGTTTACTGGAATTCAACAGAAGCTCCGCTGGATACAGCCATGATGGCCGATCTCAACCTCCTGGATGCAGCGCATAAACTGATTGGATATGTTGTAAGTCCAAATGCAAATGGTGACACCATTATTGATTTCCCCTACTATAAAGGCAGTCTTTCATCTTATCCTCAGGTGACGATTGATGAGTATAACAACATCTATTTCCTTTGGTCAGGTCTAACTGCCGGTAATCCGGACCCGACACCTTATAACTTCCGCCATGTGTGGGGCCGTGCCTGGTTTAATGGCAAACCCGCCTGGACTGAAATGCTGGATCTCAATGCCGATATCTTTGATATTTACACTGAATTCGCCTATCCTGAAGTTGCAAAGGATCTGAAGAACAACAAACTTCAGTTGCTGACCCAATCTTCACCACAACCTGGTTCAAACGTAGCAGCAGGAACCACCTATCCGCCGGTTCCCGTTCATGAAGTCTCCTTCGATTTCCGCGAAATTGCCACTTCACTGTTCATCCCCACCAGTGTACCTGTAACCAAAGCCAACCGGAATTTTGTAGGACAGAATTTCCCGAACCCGGTAAAAGATATAACCGGATTTGCAGTGAACGTTGAAACCCCCTCCAGTGTAACCATCGAAGTTTCCAACGTAATGGGACAGAAGGTGATGACACTTGACAAGGGTCTGGTAAACAGCGGTGCACAGAAATATACCATCGATTGCAGCCAGTTTAACGCTGGAATCTATTTCTACACTGTGAAAATCAACGGTGAATCCTTTACACACAAGATGATTGTTGAATAGGAACTCATCCTCATTTTTAGAAAAGGCTGCCCAAACGGGTGGCCTTTTTTATTTCTTCCAAAGGATACGGTCCTTTTTTTGCTTTATATTTTCATTCGATTGTTAATCAGTATGATACAAAATTTTTCTTTGATTTTGAAACAAACTCAAAACTTTTAAGCTAAATTTGTATCTAATAAAATCAATTGTTAAACCAAAAACCAAAAACCATGAAAAGACTTTTACTTTTTGTCATTGCACTCACTTTCGGGTCTGTTACCATGGCCCAGCTTGTGCAAATTTCCAAATCCCATGTGGTGAGGGATGTCCCTGCTGCTATTATAGACTTGCCGGTGGTAAATCCTTTGCAGACCAGCAATCCTTTTGTGAATAACAAAGCAGTCCTTGAAAATGATCTTGGTCTAACACGATACGATTTGCAAACAAATGAAGCCATTCAGGATAGAATTTACGCATTTCCTGATGGCACTGTCGCAGCTGCCTGGACTACGAGTATGCAGGATGCCTCATGGACTGACCGCGGTAGCGGGTATAATTATTTCGATGGTACTGCATGGGGACCTTTAACTACGGTGAGAATCGAAACTTCCAGGACTGGTTGGCCTTCAATTGCCGCATGGAATGGGAATGGTGAAATAGTTTTAGCACATAATACATCCACAAACTGGGTTATGAATACCCGGCCAGTTAAAGGAACAGGTAGCTGGACACAAACACTGGGACCCGCTGCTCCGACAGGCGTCATGGGACTTGGCTGGCCAAGAATGATTACCAACGGCAACAATCATCAGAATATTCATATAATTGGCTTATCGCTCGGTACGGGCAATCCTCCAGGTGCTGTTTATAATGGGCTTGACGGTGCATTGCTTTATTGGAGATCACTCGATGGCGGTGCAACCTGGGATAAATTAGGTGTTCAACTTCCGGGGTTGGATTCCTCAAATTATTCATCGTTTTCAGGAGATGAATATGCATGGGGCAGTCCTAAAGGCGATACAATTTATTTTGCAGTTGCAGGCCCTTACACAGATACTTTTATCATGAAATCTACTGATAATGGCGCATCCTGGTCTAAGATCACAATTCTGAACAACGATTTATATAAAAAACTCCCAAATCCATTGCCCCCTACCACCGAAATTCCGCCCTGGAGATCTTCTGATGGATCAATAGCCTGCGAGATGGACAAATCGGGTATTATTCATTTTGCATCTGGTATCGGAGGCGGAAGTGTAACCGGAGGAGCAAAGTATATCCGGCTCAATAATAACGGTCTGATCTATTGGAATACCACAATGCCCATATTGAAAGATAGTTTAGATCTTGATACGCTTCTGGCAAATGGTCAGTTGCTCGGCTATTATTCTGATGGGCCTAATCCAGGCGATACCCTGCAAACAGTTACCGGTTACCGGGTAGGACTTACCAGTTTCCCGCAAATTTCAGTTGATGCCTATAACAACCTCTATGTTATTTATTCCGGGGTCACATGGCAAAATCCCGATCCTACAGGTATCAATTACAGGCATATCTTTGGCCGCGCTAAATTCCATGATCAAACAACATGGTCAACCGACCCGATTGACTTCAATGATAATATCATGTACTTTGGCACGGAATTTATTTTCGCAGCCATGGCTAAACAAATTGCCAACGATAAATTGCAATTGGTTTACCAAACAGCTTTTCAACCCGGTACTGCAGTGGGTACCACCGGGACAGCAGGCGCAATTCCTTTCCATGATAATACAATTCAATACCGTGAAATTCCTGGGAATACATTCTGGCCTACTGGAATTGATGGCAACCCTGTGGTAATTAAAAATTTTGTCGGCCAAAACTATCCCAATCCTGTTAAGGGAACTACGGCCTTTCATATTGACCTTAACAAAAGTGCTAACGTGATTGTTGAAGTTTCCAACGTAATGGGACAGAAGGTGATGACACTTGACAAGGGTCTGGTAAACAGCGGTGCACAGAAATATACCATCGATTGCAGCCAGTTTAACGCTGGAATCTATTTCTACACTGTGAAAATCAATGGTGAATCCTATACTCACAAGATGATTGTTGAATAGGAATTCATCCTCAATTTTAGAAAAGGCTGCCCAGACGGGTGGCCTTTTTTTGTTTTTTAAGGATGCCGATTGATTTTTTCACTTTACCTGAGATCTGGACCCTTTCATCGAAAAAATCAAAATTTAATCAGATCAGGCGAAAAGGTGTATAATATTTTGTAAATTTGTTTGAATAAATGTTATAAACCACTAAACCCCTGATTATGAAAAAATTTACCCTTTTTGTTTTGGTCATGTGTATGTTTGTCATGGCCATGGCACAATCAAAGTTCGCGAAACCGCCGTTACAATCGGTGCCCGCTAAAGCAATTAAAAATCAGGTCCTCCCTGCCCAGCCTGGGAACCCGGTTGTGAATACGAAGGCTGCCCTTGAAGACATCATTGGCACAACGGTTTACGACATGCAAACAAATGGTTCAATGGATTCGAGGATCACCGTTTTTCCTGACGGAACCATGGGCGCAACCTGGATAAGAGGTACATCCACCAGCAGCCAGAGAGGTACTGGTTATAACTACAACGACGGAACAGCCTGGGGACCTCCTCCGACATCCAGGATTGAAAATGATCGCACCGGATGGCCTTCCTATGCACCTTTGGGGCCATCAGGCGAAATTGTTATTGCCCACCTGAACGACGGACTTAAAATTTCGTCAAGGTCGATCAAAGGACAGGGAACCTGGAATCAAAGTGTCCTGATGGGACCTGCCGGGGCTACCGACATTTCATGGCCGAGGATCATGACCAATGGGGCCAACCACAACAATGTTCATATGATTACCTCTACTTATGTTGCCTATGAAGGGCTTGACCTTGCTTACCTGTATTACCGTTCGCTTGATGGCGGTCTCACATGGGATAAAAATGCAGTAATCCTTCCCCAGATGACCTCTGCCGACTATGATGGATTTAACGGCGACGAAATTGCCTGGGGAACTCCTCATGGCGATACGATCTATTTTGCCATTTCAGGACCATGGGTTGATACCTTTATCATGGTCTCCTACGATAATGGTGAAAACTGGACAAAGATCCCTGTATTGAGCAATGCCAATAAAAAACTCCCGGCCGGAACAACCGATGTGGCCCCGTTCACCATGTCTGATGGCTCCTGCGCCGTTGAAATGGACAATTCGGGCGTATTTCATCTTGCTTTCGGAGTGGGAGGAGGATATATGGCTGGAAGCACTAAATATATCTATATCAACAGGAACGGACTTGTTTACTGGAATTCGACCATGCCCATGGTGCAAGACAGCCTTGACCTGACTACCCTGGAAACCGACGGCCAGCTGCTGGCCGCCGTTTATGACGGACCAGAGCCCGGAGATACCATTGTTGGCGCTCCCAGCTACCGCGTTGGTTTGTCAAGCTTCCCGCAGATCTCCATTGATGCATGGAATAATCTCTATTTTTTATGGGCTGCTGTAACTCCCGGAAATCCTTATCCGAATCCCGCCTATAACTTCCGCCACCTTTGGGGAAGAGCTAAATTCCACGACAAAGCACAGATGACAGATATGGTTGATTTCAACAGTGGTGTTTTCTATATGTTCTATGAATTTGTTTACCCGGCCATGGCCAAGAATATGATGAATGATAAACTGCATGTGATCTATCAGACCTCTTCACAGCCTGGCTCAAACATCGTCGACACCAATATCCCTGTTCACGACTGTAACATAGAATACCGTGAGATCCCCGGGTCCTCTTTCTTCCCGACCGGAATTCAAAAGAACATGGCCAGTCTCAACCCGGTTACCCAGAACTTCCCGAACCCGGTGAAGGGGACAACCTGGTTTAACGTCAACCTCGACAAACCATCGAATGTGGTTGTAGAGGTTACCAACCTGACTGGCCAGAAAATCATGAGTATGGATAAAGGTCTCGTTATGGCTGGCTTACAGCAATTCGCCATCGATGCCCGTCAGCTCTCCGCCGGAGTCTATTTTTATTCGGTGAAGATCAATGGCGAATCATATACCCACAAAATGATTGTTGAATAGATTACCTGTTAAGGAACAGATTGTAATAATCACGGACACAGTGTGTTGAAAAACCCCGCGGGAAACCGCGGGGTTTTTTTTATCTTTGCACCAAAATTCGCCGTCAGCAGATGCATTACCTGGAGATTAAACACCTTGTTGGAAAAGAGATCAGGCTTGAACTGAAGCAAAAATATGTACTGAATGGCATCCTGTTGTATCTTGTCTCCACCATTTTTACCACCTATCTTGCTTTTGAAGATGCCATCACGGCCGAAACCTGGAATTCACTCTTCTGGATCATCCTTCTTTTTGTTGCCGTGAACGGAATCTCAAAGAGTTTTGTACAGGAGAGCCCTGCTCGGCACCTTTATTATTATACCATTTCCAGTCCGCAGGCGGTGATCCTCTCAAAAATACTCTATAACCTCTTCCTGATGGCCATCCTCTCGGCGCTGGCATTTGGATTTTTCCTGCTTCTCATGGGAAACCAGGTGGTGAATGTCCCCCTGTTTTTACTGACCTTGCTGCTTGGAAGCCTTGGATTGTCTTCGGTGCTTACAATGGTCGCTGCCATTGCCTCCAGGGCCAGCCATAACTTCTCGTTGATGGCCATTTTGAGTTTTCCGATCGTACTTCCGCTCCTTGCCACCCTGATGAAAGTTTCCAGGTCGGCCATCAGTAGCATGGATTGGTCAGGTTTATCAGGCCTTTTGGTCATCCTGCTCTCCATCATCATCGCAGTGATCACCCTGGCCTATTTGTTATTTCCGTACCTTTGGAAAGACTAAATAATTTACGAATTACGATTTACGAATTACGATTTTTCATTATTAATTAAACGAAGGATGTTGAAAAAGGATTGGTGGAAATATTTATCGGTGATTTTGTTGTTATACGCTATCATTGTGGGGTTCATGGTTGATGTTCCCGATACCATGATCAGGGAGACCATGAGGAATTTGTTTTACCATGTGGGAATGTGGTTTGGCATGATGGCCATGCTGATCACCGGATTTATATACAGCCTCCGCTATTTGAGTAAATTCAGGGAAGAGGAGGACATTATGGCGGTAGAGGCAGTGAATGTGGGACTGATGTTCGGATTTCTCGGCATCTTCACAGGTATGGTCTGGGCTAATTTTACCTGGGGCGCTCCCTGGGTAAAGGACCCAAAGCTGAATGGTGCGGCGGTCGGACTTTTTATCTACCTGGCCTACATGATCCTTCGCGGCTCCATCGACGATGTGCACAAACGGGCGAAAGTCAGTGCAGTGTACAATATTTTTGCCTTCTTCCTGTGGATTGTTTTTGTGATGGTACTGCCGCGGCTGGCGGGCGACAGCATCCACCCGGGAAAAGATTCACCCCCGGTATTGCCCATGCACCTGGACCCCTCCATGCGCATTGTTTTTTATCCTGCGATGATCGGCTGGATCCTGCTTGGGTTCTGGATCATGAATATCAGGGTCAGAATCAGGAAAATTGAGAACAGATTATTGAATGACTAATAACTTTTAACCTAATTTGTATGGAAGTATACGGAAAAATATTTGTTGTCGTTACTGTATTGGCAGTCATCATGGTTGGGGTATTCGCCTATTTGTTTACCATCGATCGTAAGGTGAGAAAACTGGAGAAAGAGATTGAAGAAAAATCAACGAAAAAGTAAACATGAAAACCATTCATATTGTCATCATTCTGATCCTGGTAGCTGCGGTTGCCGTGGTGATCACCACCATGACCGATTCGAGTACCTATTCCGATTTTACAGAAGCCGCCCTGAAACCGGGGAAGGAACTGCACATCATCGGTAAATTGAACAAGGCCAAACCCATCGAATACGATGCCCAGAAGAACGCCAACCAGTTTTCATTTTACATGGTGGATGAAAAGGGGATCGAGAAAAAGGTGATCTATAACAATGCAAAGCCCCAGGATTTTGAAAAATCGGAGAAGGTCGTGATCATCGGCTCCATGCACGGCGACCAATTTATGGCGAAAAGCCTGCTGCTGAAATGTCCGTCCAAATACAACGATAAGAAAGCGCCATCAAAATTCAGCAATAAAAAATTCGGCTGAAATCGTAAATCGAATCGTAAATCGTAAATCGTAAATCGTAAATTGTACCATTCCCTTCTTCAGTTTATTTCCGCACTTGAATCTCAGGGTGAGCTGGTTCGAATAAAAGAATTCGTGTCACCCAACCTTGAAATAACCGAGGTGGCCGACCGTATGGTGAAAAATGGAGGGAAGGCGCTGCTTTTCGAGAATAACGGAACTGACTTCCCCCTGCTGATCAATGCATTTGCGTCTGACCGCAGGATATGCAAGGCCCTCGGTGTGAACCAGCTTGACGATATAGAATCGGCCATCGCAAAACTGATGAAGGAGTTTCTCGGACCCCGCAAAGGCCTGCTGGAAAAACTCAAGGTACTTCCTGCACTGAAGAAGGTGGCTTCATGGATGCCGAAATCGGTGAAGGGTCGTGGTCAGTGCCAGGAGATCATCATGGAAAAACCCGATCTGACAAAACTTCCCATACTTACCTGTTGGCCCTTTGACGGCGGCCCTTTTATCACCCTGCCCGGCGTTCACACCAGGGATCCTGAAACCGGGGCACGAAACCTCGGGATGTACCGGATGCAGGTTTTTAAACCAGATATGACGGGTATGCACTGGCATCTGCACAAAGGGTCGGCGAAGCATTACCAGCATTATAAGGAACTAGGAAAACGCATGCCTGTTTCAGTTACGCTTGGAGGGGATCCGGTATATACCTATGCGGCCACGGCACCCCTTCCCGAAGAGGTGGATGAATACCTCCTGGCAGGATTCCTCCGGAAGAAAAAAGTAGAACTGGTCAAATGCCTGACCAACGACCTGGAGGTGCCTGCCGATGTCGACTTTGTGATTGAAGGATACGTTGATCCGGCCGAGGAACTGATCCTGGAGGGCCCTTTTGGCGATCATACCGGCTTTTATTCCCTGGCGGATATGTTCCCCCGGTTTCATGTAACCTGCATCACCCATCGCAAAAATGCGGTTTATCCAGCCACCATCGTGGGTATTCCGCCCCAGGAAGATGCCTGGATCGGAAAAGCCACCGAACGTATCTTTTTAATGCCCGTTAAAATGACGGTGGCTCCTGAAGTGACGAACATGCACATGCCGGCCGAAGGGGTTTTTCATAATATCACCATGGTAAGCATCCGGAAGGAATATCCCGGTCAGGCGCTTAAAATCATGAGTTCGTTGTGGGGGGCAGGCCAGATGATGTTCAATAAAATCCTGCTGGTCACCGGGCAGGAAATCGACCTTACCAAATACCGCAACCTGGCCCGGCTTATTTCCGAACGGGTAGACCCGGTGAATGACATTCATTTTTTCCGCGGACCGGTTGATATTCTTGATCATTCGAGCAACCGTTATGCCTATGGCAGTAAAATTGGGATCGACGCAACTGGCCCCGGACCGGACAAATCTTTATCGGATCAGACCTCAAAGTCTCCCGTGGTCTGTGTCGAAAAAATGCGTGCGGGATTCCCCGAGATCAAAGATATCCGGGCAGACCTGGTTGCCGATGGAATTTCCTTGGTGATCATTGCCGTGAAGAAATCCAAAAAGCAGCATATCCGGTTGATGGCGGCTGATCTCCTTCTGAACAAATGGCTGGAACAGGTAAAATTCATCCTTTTTGTGGATGAGCAAACCGATTTAGCCTCACTATCCCAGATAACGTGGCTGGCAGCCAACAACATCGACCCCATGCGGGACTGTTTTTACCAGGAGGATGATCATGGGAACAGGATCCCGGCCCTGTGTATCGATGGTACCCGTAAAACGAGGGAATTAGATGATTTTCAACGCGATTGGCCCAATGTGATTGCCATGGATGACCGGACCATTTCCGCCATTGATGCAAAGTGGACCCACCTTGGCCTGGGTCCCCTGGTACCATCCCCGTCTCTCATATATAAGTCACTGGTTATCAGTAACGGTGCGGTTTCTAAGGCCATGGAATAGGATGATATTCCATTTCTTTTATTACATTTGCAAGTTAAAATCATATAGATGAAGCAACCCTTACGATTATCTATATTTTCAGCCATCTGCCTTTTATTTTCCCTGGCAACCGATGCCCAGATATCGGTGATCAGGGGAAAGGTTACAGATGATAAGACCTCTGAACCCCTGCCTTATGTTAATATCGGGGTAAGCGGCCAAACCGTTGGCACATTTTCCGACAGCAACGGTTCGTACCGGCTGGAGCTGCCCAAGGGGGATTATGATCTTTTTATCTCATCGGTTGGTTATGAAAAAATGGAGAAGTTCATCCACCTGGATGGCAAAAAAACGTACACGATTGACATTCGTCTTGTAAATATTTCCCAGGAGCTGAGCACGGTCGTCGTATCGGCTTCAAAATATGCACAAAAAATTCAGGAATCCAGCTCCTCCATTGAGGTGATGAAGGCCAAAACGATCGAAATAGGCAATCTTCCAAGCGCAGACAAACTGGTCGACAAGATGCCGGGGATCACCATTGTGAACAATGAACCGCAGATCAGGGCTGGCAGTGGTTTCAGTTCGGGACTTGGTTCTCGCGTGATGGTCATGGTTGATGAGATACCCCTTTTAAGGGGAGATGCCGGTCGTCCTGACTGGGCACTTCTCCCCATAGATGATGTAGAGCAGATCGAGGTTGTCAAAGGCGCCTCTTCGGTCGTTTTTGGATCATCCGCCATCAACGGGGCCATCAATGTCAGAACGGCGTGGCCTACGGATGAACCTTCAACCAAGATTATCACCTTCCTTGGTGCATATAGTAAACCGGAACGCAAATATGCAACACCCTGGAGCGGGATGAATCCGATCGTGTACGGGATTACCGTTAACCATTCACAAAAATTTGACAATAAGGATCTTTCAGCCGGAGTAAGTTTTTATAAAGACCAGGGATATATTGGCGGTACGCCGGAAGGGAAGGTAGCCGATTCTGTTTTTAACGACGGACAATATAACAACCGGTTAAAGCTCTATTTCAATTCAAGGGTCCGTTCAAAAAAAGTGGAGGGTCTTTCCTATGGACTGAACGGGAATTTTATGTTCCAGGAAAATGCCGAGACCTTCTTCTGGTATGATGCCGATACAAATATCTATCGCTCATTTCCAGGATCATTGTCACGCTTTAAAGCATTCACCTTCTACCTTGATCCGTTTATTAAGTATTTTGCCAAGAATGGGGATGTACATTCCCTGAAAAACCGGGTATATTACCTGAATTCTGACGGGCTTTATAACCAGAGCTCTCTGAGTGTGACTGTATTCAATGAATACCAGTACACCCATAAATTTAAAAAAGTAACCGACCTCATACTTGTTACCGGGGTGATGAACAGTTATACCTATGCTTTCGGAAAGGTCTTTTCGGGCAAACTGGCTCCCGACGGAACAACCAATGCAGGGGAAAATGGCACTTTCACAGCAGAAAATTTTGCAGTTTATGCCCAGCTGGAGAAAAAGTTTTTCAAGAAATTGTCTATCCTTCTGGGTGCCCGGTATGAATATTACCACCTGGCTGACCTCACCGAAGGAAAACCTGTTTTTAGGGCAGGAGTCAATTTCCAGGCAGGCAAATCAAGTTATTTCAGGGCCTCGGTCGGACAGGGATACCGTGTACCGAGCATTGGTGAGCGTTACATCACCACCACCTCGGGCAATTTTGGTTTTTATCCTAATCCTGACCTCGCGCCTGAATCCAGCATCTCCTATGAACTTGGATTCAAACAATTGTTCAAGTTTGGCAAATTTGCCGGGATGCTTGATATCGCAGGCTTTTATGAGAACTATGACAATTATGTTGAGTTCAATTTCGGATTCTGGGGGTTGAACCCTAACCCAAGCAAGGATGTGGGATTTAAATTCTTCAATACCGGGCCGGCACGTATATATGGCATCGATGCCTCAATAGCCGGGGAAGGCGACCTGATGAGGAATCTGAACCTGTCTGTCATGGTTGGTTATACCTATTCTGTTCCTCAGGCGCTCGATCCGAATTATGTGTTTTATGTGAATCCAAACAATGTGAAAAATTCACTGACCTACCTGACGACCTCATCCGACACCACAGGTCATATCCTGAAATACCGCGTCCAGAGCCTGTTAAAAGCTGATATACAGGTTACCTGGAAACGTTTTTCAACCGGGTTTGGCGGCCGTTATTATGGATTTATGCAGAACATCGATAAGTTTTTTTATGAGATCCTCGATGGCCAGATGTTTGGTGTCAAAACGGGAATCAAGAAATACCGGGAGGAGCACAGTACAGGAACCTTCATCGTTGACTATCGCGTCAGTTATGCCATGAAAAGCTTTAAATTTTCTGTTATCGTAAACAACCTGCTGAATACCGAGTTTTCCCTGAGGCCCCTTACCATCGAACCACCGCGTATGACGCAGTTGCAGGTGATTTATAAAATATAAAAGGGTGACATGGTGACAAGGTGACAAGGTAACAAAGTAATGGAGTAATGGAGTAATGGAGTAATGGAGTAATGAAATCTAAAATCGTAAATCGTAAATCGTAAATTCCTTTATAGCTTAACTTAACAATTCGTATTATGAAAAAACTGATTACCATTCTTTTGCTTGCATTGGCTGTGAATTCAGCCTATTCCCAATCAAATGTACCAAACGGTGACTTTGAAAACTGGTATAATGTCGTTATTAGTGCGACATTGAACTATGATGAGTTAGGGACGGGACCTGCCGATAACTGGCTTTCGACCCTCAATTCACTCGCCGCTGTTCCCCCCACTGCTGGCGGACCTGGCCCGGTCACTGTGTTTAAAACTACCGATAAATATTCGGGAACCTACGCTGCCAGAGCCGTATCGGCAAACTTCCCCCTTGGACCTGTCACCATTTTTATTCCGGGAATGATCGGAACCGCTGTGATGGATATGGTTGGTGTAAAAGCATTGCTTGGTAGACCATGTGCTGATTGCAAACCCTTGCATTTAAAAGGATATTACAAATTTGAACCGGTGAACGGCGATTCCTGTTCTGCGGTCATTCTGCTTTCAAGATGGAATGCTGCTGCTAAAAAGCGTGATACGGTCGGTTATGGGAAATGGGTTCAGAAAAGCCCTGTCACCCACTACACAGAATTCGATGTTCCGGTCAGTTATACCGGTACAGGTGCAATTGATACGATGACCGTGCTGGTAGTCTCCAGTGCCGGCTTTGATGTGGTTAGCTTCGTAAGCAGTGTAGGACAGGTTGGAAACACCATGTATGTGGATGCCCTTATGCTCGAGTATCCTTCGGGAGTTCAGCAGATGCTGATGCCGGAGGTCGGCGTTCGTGTTTATCCCAATCCAGCTTCGGATATTCTTCACATTAAATTGAGCAGGGAGGTGAAGGATGGTTCCCTGGAAGTATACAATGTTGCCGGAAAACTTGCCTGTTCGTATGCTGTTTCGCAGGAAGAAAATGCAATACCTGTTTACAGCCTGCCCAACGGAACCTATTACTTCCGCCTGATGGATGGAAAAGAAATAATGAATACGGGTTCATTTGTCATTAAAAAATAACCTTTATTCCCAACATAAAAATTATGATCGAAATTACAACCTCGCAGATGGCGATTGACCTCGAGGACAAGTACGGGGCCCATAATTACCATCCATTACCTGTTGTGTTAGCCAAAGGAAAAGGCGTCTTCATGTGGGATGTCGAAGGCAAACGCTATTATGACTTTTTATCGGCCTATTCTGCCGTAAACCAGGGGCACTGCCATCCAAGGATCGTCGGGGCCCTGATTGAACAGGCTCAAACCCTCGAACTGACCTCCCGGGCTTTCTACAACAATGTGCTTGGATCGTACGAGAAATTCATTACAGAATATTTCGGCTACCAGCGTGTGCTTCCGATGAATTCGGGCGCCGAAGGCGATGAAACCGCCCTGAAACTTACCCGTAAATGGGGTTATATGGTGAAGGGAATACCTGAAGACAAGGCAAAAATCATCTGTTGCCAGAATAACTTTCATGGCCGTACCATCACCGTGATATCCATGTCGAATGATCCCGATGCCCGCAAGGATTTCGGACCATTTACACCCGGTTTCATTTCCATCCCCTACAACGATCTCACCGCCCTTGAAAAAGCATTGGAAGATCCGAATGTAGCTGGTTTTCTTGTTGAACCCATTCAGGGAGAAGCGGGTGTTTTTGTACCTGACGAAGGTTACCTGAAGAGGGCATATGATCTTTGCAAGGCGAAAAATGTCCTGTTTATCGCCGACGAAGTACAAACCGGCATTGCCCGTACAGGCCGTTTACTTGCCTGCGACTGGGAAGGTTTCAAGCCCGATGTGCTTATCCTCGGCAAAGCATTATCTGGCGGAGTGTATCCCATTTCAGCAGTGCTTGCCGATGATCACATCATGATGTGCATTCATCCGGGCGAACACGGATCTACCTTTGGAGGCAACCCGGTGGCAGCCAAAGTGGCCATGGCAGCCCTCGAAGTTGTTCGTGATGAGAAACTGGCGGAGAATGCCGAAAAGCTGGGTATCCTGTTCAGGGACGAACTGCGCAAGATCAACTCTCCCTATATCGAACTCGTTCGTGGCAAGGGTTTGCTGAATGCCATCGTGATCAAACCGTTTAATGGAAAGAGCGCATGGGATGTTTGCCTGAAGATGCGCGACAACGGCCTGCTCGCCAAGCCAACCCATGATCACATCATCCGTTTTGCGCCACCTCTGGTGATTACGGAAGAACAGATCCATGAAGCTGTGGAAATTATCCACCGATCCATGAAGGAACTGGAATAAAATCACATTTTACCTAAACAGCCTCCGGCATCTTTTTCCGGGGGCTTTTTTTTCATCTTTTGATTAAGCCGTTCAACCCTTTTATCGCGAACCAATGAAAAAACCACCTATTTTATCAGCCTTGTTGTTTGCTATCGCTTTTTCAGCCAATCCGTTGATTGCATGTACCAACCTCATTGTTTCAAAAGGAGCCAGTAAGGATGGGTCGGTGATGATCACCTATGCAGCCGACAGTCACACCCGGTATGGTGCCCTGTTTTTTTATCCGGGTGGAAAACACGAAAACGGAAGTATGCTGGATATAATCCATTATGAAAACGGGAAGTTGCTGGGGCAGATACCTGAATCACCGGAAACCTATACGGTGGTTGGCTTTATGAATGAACACCAGGTGGCCATCGGGGAGGATACCTGGGGCGGGCTTGATTCGCTTTCTTCGCAACCGGGAGCAATCCTTGATTATGGTTCCTTGATGAAAATCGGGTTGCAGCGGTCAAAAACGGCCCGGGGGATGATCCGGGTAATGACCGACCTGGTTGAAAAATATGGTTATGCCACCAGTGGAGAGTCATTTGCCATTTCCGATGCCCGTGAGGCGTGGATCCTTGAACTGATAGGCAAGGGAAAATATGAAAAGGGTGCAGTTTGGGTTGCACGCAGGGTTCCAGATGGGTATGTGAGCGGTCATGCAAACCAGGCGCGCATCACCCGGTTCCCTTTTCAGCCAAAGAGAGACTGGAATAACCTTCAGCAGGATTGCTACCATTCACCCGACGTGATCACCTTTGCCCGTGCCCATGGATTTTTCAAAGGGCCGGATTCAACCTTCTCTTTCTCTGATGTTTATAATCCCGTTAACTTTGGAGGAGCCAGGTTTTGCGATGCGCGTATCTGGACATTCTTCAGAAAGGTAAACAGTGAAATCCGCAACAATTCTGCCTACACTGATTATGCGCTGGGGAAACTCAGGCGTGAATCAAAATTTGCCGACGGATCACCCAACCCAAATGGTTTTGTGACCAACAGGCTGCCGCTGTGGGTAAAACCCGACTCACTGGTCTCGCTGCAGTCAATGATGATGGCCATGCGCGACCATTACGAAGGGACACCGCTTGATATGCGTTATGATCTCGGCGCAGGACCTTATGGTGCTCCCTACCGGTGGCGCCCGATGGAGTTCAAGGTCGACAGTATTGAATACCTGCATGAACGGGCAATTGCCACACAGCAAACCGGGTATGTATTTGTGGCACAGTCGAGACAATGGCTGCCCGATGTCATGGGCGGCATTTTCTGGTTGGGAGTCGATGATGCCGATGGGTGCGTTTTTGCACCCATGTACTGTGGAATAACATCCATTCCAAATAGTTATGCAGTTGGCAACGGGTCGATGATCCAATGGTCTGAGACATCGGCATTCTGGACCTTTAACCAGGTGAATAATTTTGGATACTCACGGTACAATGTCATCCACCCCGAGGTGGAGGGATACCAGGATAGACTTGAGAATAAATTCCTGAAAGAGACTGAAGCTGTCGAAACAAAAGCAGCAGCACTTTATAAAACAACGCCCGCAGACGGGATAGCCTGCATCACTGATTATTCCGTCAAAACAGGAAATCAACTGGTTGCGGACTGGCGTGATTTCTATCATTACCTTTTCATGAAATACAAGGATGGGAATATCATGCAAACCGATGGATTCAAACTCCTCGACAACGGCAGCGGGAAAGGGATCCCCAAAAAGCCATCACAGCCCGGCTATGGCAAGGAATGGGAAAAAAGAATGATTTATGGGACTGGCGACAGGCTTAAAGTAAAGGGCGAATGACGAATTACCTTGTTACCCCTAAAACTGCGCCACCAGTTTCAAATTGAACATTCTCGGAGTCAGGTAATTGGGAACCGCATACTCTTTGCCATTGATGTCGGTGACCCACTGGTACGAAACGGTATTGTTGATTTGCAGCAGGTTGAAAATTTCCAGCGAAAGCCACATGGATTTAAAGGCGCGAACCGGATTTTTGGAAGAAAATTTTGTTTGCTCGCTGATCAGTTGTTTCGACAACCCGATGTCGACACGGCGGTAAGGTGGTATGCGCAGGGTTTGGTCTTTCCGGGGTGAGTCCGGCGGTCCGAACGGAAGGCCGGTGCCGTATACCAGGGTGAGGTTCATCTTCCAGGTTGGAAATTTGGGAATATAATCCTGGAAAAAGATAGCCAGGCTCATTCTTTGATCTGTGGGTCTGGGAATCCACGATCCTTCAAAATATTCTTCTGTTTTCATAAAGGATAAACTGGCCCACGATTCAGCCCCCTTGACAAATTCACCGTTCACCCTGAAATCTATCCCTGTGGCGTATCCATGTGCGTCATTGGTGCCATAGTACCGTATCTTCAGATTATCAATTTCATAGGGGATCAGGTTCTGGATGTTTTTGTAATAAACCTCGGCCACGAATTTAAACGGACGGCTCCAGGCTTTGAAATAATAGTCGGAGCCTGCCACCACCTGGATGGATGTTTGTGCCTTCAGCCCGGGAACAACATCGCCCTGCAGATTGGTCATTTCACGGAAGGTGGGTGGTTGTGAATAATAACCTGCTGCAATCCTGAAAACGGTTTCGTGCTTCCAGTGAGGCTTGAATGATACATTTATCCTTGGATTCAGTGAAAACTGGCTGTTGTAATCATAAAAGATGGCACGCAAACCTGCGGTGACAGATATATCGTTTGTCTCGTTTTTAAAGGTCCAGGTATCCTGGATGAAGGCCGAATAGCGATTGGTGTTGACCGTGCTGTTGGATTGGATGACATTGTACAGGTAAAGATCGTTTTTGGGTGGATTGGTCGATCCCAGGGAGTCGTGCGGATGGGGGAGTGAATACCCGGCTGAATCCTGCAATTCCCATTCATTCACGGCGTACTTGAAATATTCATGCTGGTATTTGATTCCCCAGCTCATGCTGCTGTTCGCCTTATCCCACGATCCGCGGTGCTCGATGTTGAACACGGTGCCATCGAGGTAATTCCTGGCGTGTTGCAGGTAGGCGCCCACACCCATGATCTCGGTGATCTGGCCTTGGCTGTTCCCCTGGAAAACTTCAAGTTTACCAAGCCAGTATTCTCCCGAAATATCATACGTTTCAGCCTCGTAGGTCTGAAATGCAGATGAAATCAGTTTCAGTCGAATATTGTTCGTTGGGCGATAGGTAAGCGTAAGTGCCGACAACCAGTTCTGGTAGCGGTCAACCTCCTGGCCATCGAAATAGATGGTAATCTTATAGGCCTCATCCAGGGTCCCGAAGCTGGTTTCTCGGGTTTCAGGAATCAGTTTGTAGTCATTGTTGGTAAAGGTCCCCAGTACGGATAGCTCCCATTTCTTGTTGAATTCATAATTGAGCATTCCCTGGATATCAAAAAATCGCGGTTTGTAATTTCCTTTCGTATCCAGTCCTTTGAGCAGATAGGCGTTTGTCTTGTACCGGGCCCCCAGGAGATAGGAGAATTTTTTAGTAAAAGTTCCCTCCACATGACCAGAGGCGCCCAGGAGGCTTACTTCAAACGAGGCGGCGAATTCAGTTGGTTTTTTGTATTTGATATCGAGTACCGACGACATTTTATCACCGTACTTGGCATCAAATCCACCGGCCGAAAAGGAGATCCCTGATACGAGATCGGGATTCAGAAAACTTTGTCCCTCCTGCTGCCCCGAGCGGACAAGAAAGGGCCGGTATATCTCAATGTCGTTGACAAAAACCAGGTTCTCGTCAAAGTTTCCGCCCCGAACCGAGTATTGCGAACTCAATTCGTTTCGTGATGAAACGCCTGGCATGGTTTTGATGAGATCCTCAACGCTTGCATTGATTGTGGGAATAAAGGTGACTACCTTGGGATCAAGACGGCTGAACGAATTGCTGCGCAGCTGCTGGTCTTTAATCTCTATGGATTCAAGTTGCGTAGCACTGGGTGTCATCGTCAGCCTCATTACCTTGTGCGCTCCGCCTGAAATTTTAAAAAAGACCGAATCGGTGACATAACCGACATAGGAAAACAGGATAACCATATTGGTATCGGGCGGAACCTTCATTTCAAATCGGCCCTCCCTATCGGTGGTGGCACCAATGGTGGTTCCTTTTACCGCCAGGTTGACAAACTGAAGAGGTTGTTTTGATCCCGAGAGGGTGACCCATCCTGACAGGATCCCGGGGTTGCTGGTGACCTGCTGGGCGCACACAACCGTGGTCATTGAACAAAAAAGTAAAACAAATATTTGAAACAGTTTTTTCAAACAGGATGTTATTTTAATCGCTCCTCCTTCGATTTGAACTTCCCATCCTTCCAGGCTTTGATGAATTTCGCCCAGGCAAAAGGATTGAAAATATTGAAGGGTTGTTGCTGCCCAAAGTAGTATAGCTTGCTGGTCTCCTTATCGATATAGTTCCGGTAATTCATGTTTGCGTCCATCGGATAATCTTCGGCACGCATGCGGATATCCGCGTCCAGCAGGTTTTTTCGGGCAATCTCCAGGTCATCGTCAGGAATTTTCAATTCCACGAAGGCCCTTTTAAAATCTTCGAGGGTTGGCCAGGGAAAGATGTAGGCAGCCGCCAGCGTAAGTGTATCTGACGACATCAGCTGGATGAGGGAATATCTCTGCTTGGTAATGGTGTCGGGGATGATGAAGGAGGCCGGTTTAAAACCGAGTGCTGAAAAGATTACGGTATCGCTTTTATGCGCTACAAAGGAAAAATAACCATTCACATCGGTCGTCGTACCACGATGGCTGCAAATATCAATGATGCGGGCATAGGGGACCGGGTTAAGGCTGTCTGCCGTAATGGTCATGCCTGAAAATTGCACTAGGGTACTGTTGTCATCCTGGTTCTGGACCTGCTGAGATTTTCCGATAAATGGAAAACAGAGTAAGAGAAGGAGAAAATACAGGCCTTTATTCATTCGCGGATGGTGGTTCTTAGTCTGTTAAAACGCTAAATCCAGCTATTTATTTCCTGTTGGAAGGGGCAAAAAAAAATGCTGTTACCCGGTAACAGCATTTTTACCCATGAAAAATAACTTACTTGGTAAGATATCCCTTTTCCCTGGCTTCCTTGATGCAGACATACACGCCCTTTTTATTCATGTGGCGTAACCCTTCGGCCGATACTCTCAGCTTAATATCACGGTTTTCTTCCTGCACAAAGAAGGTTTTGGTTTGAATGTTGGGGCTGAACCAACGTTTCGATTTCTTATTGGAGTGAGAGACTTTATGTCCCTTGATTGCAATCTTTCCAGTGATTTCACAAATCCTTGCCATGGCTATCCTGATTAATAGGTACTTCAAAATGGAGTGCAAAAATAGGTATTATATTTTAAAATACCAAAGAAAAAACCGAAAGATCAGAATCGAACCGAAATTAGACTGAAAATTCCAGTCCTATTCCCAGGATTTTTCCATGATGATCTGCTTCCTGAGCAAATTCAGCGCCTGAAGAGATGTCCGCCGGATATTCCGTTCACGACTGTCGCCAAAGGTGTAATGATATGCAATAACCTCCTCAGGGGTGGCAATGGCAATCCAGGTTGATCCGACAGGTTTTTCAGGTGTTCCGCCATCGGGTCCTGCAATACCGGAAGTAGCGACTACGTAATCAACGTCGAACAGTGCCTGAGTTGCAAGTGCCATTTCAGTAACCACCTCCCTGCTGACAGCACCGTGCTTTTCTAGGAGATCGTCGGGAATAAACAGGATGTTCTGCTTGATCTGGTTGGCATAGGGCACGACAGATCCTTTGAAATAGGCAGAGCTCCCTGGGATGCTGGTGATGAGATGGGCGATATAGCCTCCTGTGCAGCTTTCGGCCGTAGCCAGGGTCTTGTTATCGGCTTTTAATAACTTTCCTATGATCTCTTCAAGGGTGTCCTCATCATAGCCAAACAGATATTCCGTGATAAGATTTTCCAGCTTTGCAGCTTCAGCATCCACCAGTTTCCGGACGATCTGCTCCTGGCTGCCCGTGCCTGACAACCTGAGCCGGACAATGCCCGGTTGGGGCAAATAGGCCAGTTTTATATTCCCGGGAAGAGCCGATTCCCAGTTTTCGATGTGGGCAGCCAGAAAAGACTCTCCGATACCCTGGGTCAGCAGGGTCCTGTGATAGATGAATGGGGTTTGAAATATCTCTTTTAATCTTGGTATGACATACCCGGTCATCATTCCCTTCATCTCGAAGGGTACGCCCGGCATGGAAACAAAAATTGTTTTCCCGCCGCCGTTGCGATCCTTCTCAAACCACATGCCCCTGGCAGTACCGGCTTTATTGGGGATGCCTGTACAATTTTCAGGTAGTTCAGCCTGCTGCCGGTTGAGTTCGGTGACCGCATAGCCCCGCCTGGTAAAGATCTCTTCAACATCACGGTAAGCCTCTTCATTAAAAACAAGCCGGGTCCCGAAGAATTCACACAGGGTGTGTTTGGTGATGTCATCTTTTGTGGGACCAATCCCTCCCGAGATAAGTACAATCCCGGCACGCATCTCCGCCCCGGCCAGTGATGCAAGGATATGCTCCCGGTCGTCGCGGATCACCGTGACCTGACTGACCGAGAATCCCGCCAGGTTTAACTGTTCTGCCATCCACGAAGCATTGGTGTTGATGACCTGCCCGATCAGCAATTCATCGCCGATATTGATGATTTCAACATTCATATTTTTTCTTCTTTCAAACGTGAATTAAGATCCCTCACAGATGTGATACCTTCCATGAGTCCCGGAACATAATCAGCAGATGGTCATGGCATGAAACAAATATTAGTCCCCCAAAGTTATTAAATGAAGTTGTAATTTTGATTATTCTTAATCAATAGTTGATATGAAACACATCCACCTCCTGATTTCGATTGTTTTTTTTTACAGGATGTGAACACGGCGAAACCGTTCAGGGAATATACCGCTATTATTCCGGCCGGAATAACGGGTTCAACGTGTGGACAGATCAAAAACCATCCTCCACTGGTTATTTCTGCATTGACATGTATGCCTGCTAAAACGCAGGTCTGTTCCCTTTTTGATTACATCGACAATGGTGTGAAACATAGTCCGGTCTTACACGACCTGTCCAGCCAGATTCTTGTGAACCAATACGATAGCCTTATTTCCCGGTCTGCATACCTGCCTCAGGATAATTTCAACGGATTGATGATGTACGCCCAACGAAGGTGATTACCTTATTCAGCTCAGGCCGGGGATCAACCGGTCAACTGAAGAGGTGATCTCTGAACTCAGGGATAGGATATCCATACAGGAACCCGCGCTGACCATTGAGTTCGTGCAAAGGATCGCCGACCTGCTGGGTGATTTGATCGGGCGGCCGGAGCCGATCGAGATAAAAATTTTCGGAGATGATAAAGCGATCCTCGAAACCCTCGCGAAGCGGGCGCAGGGACTACTTGAAAAGGTAAGGGGGATGGCCGACCTGAAAAATGTGATTATCGTTGAAGGCCCGACCATTTCTATCATCCCGGATGAGGCCAAGCTGGCACAATTTCATCTCACCGCCGCCGACCTTCAAACCCAGCTGAAGGCTTACAATGAAGGTGTGAAGGTTGGCGAGGTGCAGTCGGGAGGACAGATGCTGCACATACTTTTGGGTTTTCAAGTTTCAAGGAAAATTTACTTGAAAAGATACTTTCCCAGCCCATTTTCACGCCGGATGGTTCATTTCGGAGACTGAAGGATTTTGCCAGGGCTGATCTTTCAAAAGGGACACCGGTTGTCACACGCGCAGATCTCAAATCGAATATTGTTGTGACTGCGCGTCTTGAAAACCTTGATCTGGACCGTGCAATCAGGGATATTGAACAAACGCTTGATCAGAAACTGATGTTGCCTCCCGGTTATTACATCGTGTACGGCGGAACCTGGGCGCAGCAGCAATCTTCATTCAGAGAGTTACTCATGATATTGCTGTCGGCCGTCGTCCTGGTGTTGTCGGTCCTTCTTTTTCTTTTCCGTGATTTCCATATTTCACTCCTGATCATATTCATTTCCATTATGGGAACGGCTGGTTCCATATGGGCACTTTATCTGACCGGCATACAACTCAACGTTAGCAGCTATACAGGGATTATTATGATTGTCGGGATCATTGCTGAAAATGTCATTTTTACCGTCAATCAGTTCAGGGTGAATATGCTTTCATCCAAAGGCATTATGGATGCATCCATCCGGTATGCCATCTCCCTGCGGATCTGCCCAAACTTATGACAGCCATGCCTTTGCTGCTCTTTGTTTTCCCCTCCCAGCTGAGATGGATTTCTATCTCCGGATTCCGGGCCGGTGATCGGGTTATTTAGTACTTTTGTTGAAAAATTGAACTATGCCCTCACTCGCAGAACCTGATCTGATCGTAAATCCTGACGGAAGTGTTTACCATATTTGCATGAGGCCTGAAGACCTCGCTGATACTGTTATTGTTGTTGGAGATCCTCAGCGGGTTCATGAGATTTCAGACCATTTTACAGCGATCGACCATCGTGCCTCCAACCGTGAATTTATATCCCACACCGGTTATTACAACGGGAAGCGGATCACTGCATTGTCAACGGGTATTGGAACCGACAACTGCGATATCGTCATGCATGAGCTCGATGCACTGGCAAATTTCGATTTACAAACCAGGATGCAGAAACCGGTGCTGCGTTCTCTGAGCATCGTTCGTATCGGAACATCCGGCTCCATTCAGGCCGATGTGCCTGTCAATACCTTTGGTTTATCGACCTATGCCCTGGGATTGGATAACCTGCTCCATTTTTACAAAGGTGCTTCGGGAATCATCGACCAGAAAATGACCGCTGCCTTTGCTGCCCATGCTTCCTGGCCCGGCGATCTTTCGAGACCCTATTTTATCAAGGGTTCCGACAGGCTGATCGATCTTTTCAGGCCCTATTCTGTAGCAGGTATCACAGCCACTGCACCCGGGTTTTATGGTCCCCAGGGACGATTTCTCAGGCTGCCGCTCGCCGATCCCGACATGATGAAAAAGCTGCAAAGTTTCAGGTATGAAGGGCACCGCATTGTGAACTTTGAAATGGAAACCTCGGCATTGTATGGCCTGGGTGCACTCATGGGACACGAAATGGTCACCATCTGCACCCTGATTGCCAACAGGGCCACCGGTGATTACAATCAGGATCATAAAAAAATCGTGATGGAGCTGATCACGCTTGTACTCAATAAATTAACCACATAACGGAAGCATTCATCATTCACATCATCCATTAACCGATATTTCAGAACATTGCCGGAAACATCTAACATAGCTGCATTGATCAAGTTGCTGGATGAACCGGATGAAACCGCTTTTGGCCTGATCCGTAACCAGATTTTTTCCATCGGACCAGATGCATTGGCTCCGCTGGAGAAGGCTCTGGAGAATACCTTCGACAGCCTTGTTCAGGAGCGCATCCAGGAGATCATCAGGAAACTGAACCAGGAAAATCTTTATGTGGATTTTGTAAACTGGCTAAACCTGGGTTCCGACGACCTTCTGAAGGGATTTATCCTCGTTACCAAAACACAATATCCGGCACTCGAGGAAGAGGAGATCAGGATCACGGTTGAACAATTAAAGATGGATGTTTGGATTGAGCTGCACGAAAACCTTACGGCTCTTGAAAACATCAAGGTGATTAACCATGTGCTGTTTGACCAGCATCATTTTGACGGAAATAAAAGCGATATGCATGCGCCCCAGAATTCGTATGTGAACACGTTTCTGGAAACCCACAAGGGAAGTCCGTTGTCGCTGGGAATCCTCTTCATTATCCTGGCGCAAAAACTCGGGATGCCGGTATACGGGGTTAACCTGCCGCAACATTTCATCCTTGCCTATCTGACGGAACCTGGGCTCAGTAACCCGGGTGAAGATGATGTTTTGTTCTACATCAATCCCTTTAACAAGGGCGCGGTCTTCACGCGGCGTGAAATCGAATTGTTTATCCGTGAGATGAAATTCAAACCTGAGAAATCCTTTTTTTCTCCATGCACCAACCCGGACATTATCCGCCGGCTGATCAACAGCCTCATATATTCATACAATCAATATGGATATTCTGATAAAATCGAAGAATTACAAAACCTGCTAAACGCCTTTGAATGAAAAAACTCTTCTACCCCGCAGTTCTAATCATGCTTTGCCTGTTGCTTTCTTCCTGGGGGTCGAAGGGACATAAAAAAATCAGCCAGAATTTTGCCGCCTGCCTGCCGGAAAGGATGTCATTTCTGAAGCCTGTATGGACAAATTTTATCATGAACCACGCCTCTGATGCTGATAATCGCAAAAGCCAGGATCCCGATGAGTCTCCCCGCCATTACATTGATATTGACAGTTATACTGAATTTGTACAGACTGGCCGGATATCCATGGATTATGATTCGCTGGTTGATCTGCACGGATATAATTTTGTGATCGGGGAGGGGGTACTTCCCTGGGCTACCCTGATTACGTACGATTCACTCAAGAGCTGCTTTCAGCGCAGCGACTGGAACAGGTCGATGCTTTTTGCCGCGGACCTTGGCCATTATATTGGAGATGGCCACATGCCTTTGCATATTACCAACAATTACAACGGGCAGATGACAGGGCAAACCGGGATTCACTCCAGGTACGAATCCTCCCTGATCTCCAGGTATGAAGCCCAGATTACCTATCCGGCTGATTCAGCACAGCTTATTCCGGATGTTCAGAAATATATTTTCGATTACCTGTATGACGACTATCGGTATATCGACAGTTTATTACTGGCCGATACCTACGCTAAAGCTGTTGCCGGAGGAACCGGTTCTGAGACCTATTATCAGACACTTTGGACAAAGACCGGAGGTTTTACTGTGAAATTGATGAGCCATGCCTCAAATGCGTTGGCCAGCCTGATCTATACAGCATGGGTTGAGGCAGGAAGCCCGATGATCTATCCGAATGCCATTGACGAAGCCGAAACACCGGATCAGCCTGTTTTATTACAGATTTACCCAAATCCAGCGGTTGATTTTGCCTGGTTCAGTGTTGCCACCAACGATCATCCGTTATCCTACACCCTCAGTATTTATGATTCATATGGGAATCTGAAAGATACTTTAGAAGGACAATCCTCCGGAGATGAAATTATGAAAATCAAGCGAGACTTCCATGACATGGCCCCAGGTCTTTATATCTGCGTACTGCAGTCAGGAACATTTCACGCCTCCAGAAAATTCACAGTAGTAAAATAAAATTTTCCGTCACGCGTCACGCGTCACGTGTCACGGTTTTTTTTCACGTGTCACGTGTCACGTTTTTTAAAAAGTCCTTTGAAGGTTAACGCCAGGATCCTGAAATATTCCTGCAGGTTCTGGTTCTTAATGTACCGTAGATTATACTGGATTTTTGCAGGCATCACCTCTTCGATATAGCTCTTTTCAGGATCAGTGGATCGTCCGAGCAATTCATTTTCATCCATGAATTCGATGGAGGCGTAATCGGTGATCCCGGGTTTAACCGTAAGGACAATGCGTTGTTCGGGGGTATACCTGTCAACATACCTGCGGATTTCAGGCCGCGGACCAACCAGGCTCATATCTCCAGTTAGTACATTGATCAGTTGGGGAAGTTCATCAAATTTGAATTTCCGGAGATAATATCCAACACCAGTCACACGGCTGTCGCGGGCTCCAACAGTGAGTCCCCCCTGTTTATCAGCACCGGCAGTCATCGTCCGGAATTTGACCAGCCTGAATTCTTTTCCGTTTTTCCCAACCCTGGTCTGACAAAAGAATACGCCACCCCTTGAATCAATCGCAATAACCAGGAAGATGATCAGAAAAAAGGGTATGAGGAAGATAAGACCAATCACCGAAAAAAGGATGTCAAAAAATCGGATCATTCGTAATTCGTAATTCATAATTCGTAATTCGTCACTCGTAATTCGTCACTCGTCACTCGTCATTCCCCAATCACGCTCCTAACCGACTCCTCAACCGCTGCCACCACCGTATCGGCCATCTCATTGGTAAGGTCATAGTACACGGGCAAACTGATCTCTCTTGAATAATTATCATATGCAACAGGGTAATCCTTGATCTCATATCCCTGGTTGTGGTAATAGGTCATCATGGGAAGAGGAACAAAGTGGACATTTACCGCCACTTCCCGAGAGAAGATCTCGCGAATGATCTGGTCACGCTGCGTTTCGGTCACGCCTTTGATGCGCAATAAAAAAACGTGAAAAGATGATTTTTTGTCGTGAGATTCATATTGCGGAATCTGTGCCCAGGCATGCCGCGAAAAAGCCGCTGAATAACGGTCAAAAATCTGTTTTCGCCTCACCAGCATGTCATCCTCGTACCTCGACAGTTCAACCAATCCAATGGAGGCCTGGATATCGGTCATGTTGTATTTGTAACCGGGTTCAATGATGTCATAGCGCCAGCCTCCGATCTGGGTTTTTGCCAGGGCATCCTTGGTTTGTCCATGCAGTGACTTGGCATTAAGGTCGCGGTAGATGGCGGTATGATCAAAGGGTTCCGGCAGATTCAGGCAAACAGCGCCCCCCTCGGCTGTGGTGAGATTTTTAACGGCGTGGAAGGAATATACCGTGACATCTGTGAGATTGCCGACCCGTTTTCCCCGATATTGACCGCCGATCGAATGGGCCGCATCTGAAAGCACCAGGATCCGGTTCAGCAGATGTTGTTCCTTTGTAGCCGGCTGGAAAAGTCTGAGAATATCGGCTCTCTGAACTAAAGCATTGATCTCATTATAATCGCAGGGCCATCCTGCAATATCCACCGGCATAATCACTTTGGTTCGCGGAGTGATTGCCTTTTCAATCGCTTTGATGGAAATGTTGAAGTCGGTGCCAACATCCACGAATACCACCTTTGCGCCACAATGCACTACCACATTGGCTGTAGCCGAATAGGTATAAGCAGGGACGATCACCTCATCACCTTCTGTCACGCCGAACCACCGGAGCATAAGTTCAAGTCCGGCAGAGGCTGAGCTGACGCACAGGGTTACCTTCTGACCGCCATATTCGGATAACAGCTTCTCGAATTTTTTTGTTTTCGGGCCGGTGGTGATCCACCCGGAATAGAGCGTGTCGACGACTTCGTCGACGATACGCTGATCCATACGGGGTGGGGAGAAGGGAATCAAATTGAATTACGAATTATGAATGACGAATGTCGAATGATCTTGTTATTTTGATAAGTTTGAAGCGAGCCAGGAGTTGACATTGGATTCAATTCGTCCCAGGATCTGATCGGTGTCGGCGCGATGAAATTTTTCGCCGGTAATACCCTCGTACAATTCAATGTACCGGTCCGAAATCTCCCTGGTCCAGTCATCGGTCATTTCGGGAACCTGCTGTCCCTCTCTTCCCATAAATCCATTTGCCATCAGCCATTCACGAACAAATTCCTTTGAAAGCTGGCGTTGCAGCTCTCCGTTCGACTGGCGCTCTTCATATCCTTCAAGATAGAAATATCGGGATGAATCGGGGGTGTGAATTTCATCGCAGAGATATACTTTGCCATCGTTTCCCTTTCCAAACTCATATTTGGTGTCAACGAGGATCAGCCCTTTTTGAGCGGCCATCTCAGTCCCGCGTTTAAAGATGGCGTAGGTGTATTTTTTGATCAGTTCATACTCCTCCTTTGGGATCACACCCTGGGCAAGGATTTCGGCCTCGGTAATGTCTTCATCATGACCCGCGGCCGCCTTTGTGGTCGGCGTGATGATCGGATGAGGAAAGCGCTCATGTTCCTTCATTCCATCAGGAATCGGCACCCCGCAGATGACCCTGGCCCCTTTTTGATATGACCGCCATGAACTGCCTGTGAGATAACCCCGGATGATCATTTCAACCGGGTAAATTTTGCAAAAGTGCCCGATGGTTACATTGGGATCAGGAGAGGCAATTTTCCAGTTGGGACAAATATCGGTGGTGGCATCCAGGAATTTGGAAGCGATCTGGTTCAGGACCTGCCCTTTGTATGGGATTCCTTTGGGTAAAACAACATCGAAAGCTGAGATGCGGTCACTCGCGATCATCACAAGAAATTCATCATTGATGTTGTAAACATCGCGGACCTTTCCGGTGTAGAGGCTCTTTTGCCCCGGAAAGGAGAAGTTTGTTTTCTTAAGGACGTTTGCCATGATCTGATTTTTAAAGAGCAAAGATAGAGCAATTTGGAATATATCACTCCCGGGAAGAATACATTGCCATTACCTTTTTTATTTAGAATAAATCCAAATAATATCGTACCTTTGTAAAAGTAAAACTTCAAGCGATATGCAAGGATAAACATATCGATAAAATGGTTAATTTTGTCAATAAATCTTACAGCAGATGAACAACGCACTTTTCAACATAGAACGTCCGCAGAATGAGCATACCCTGAGTTATGCCCCGGGGTGTAAAGAGAGAAAAACTTTGAATGCCGAGCTTGACAGGCTGAGTTCAGAGATCCAGGATATTCCGCTGATCATTGGCGGAAAGGAGATCCGTACCGGAACGACTGGCAACGTAGTGATGCCGCACGATCATCATCATATTCTGGCAACATACCATCAGGCCGGTGAGGCAGAGGTCCGCATGGCCATCGATGCAGCGCTGAAGGCCCACAGGGAATGGGAATCTTTTCCCTGGGTCGACCGGGTGTCCATCACGCTGAAAGCAGCCGAACTGATCTCAAAAAAATACAGGTTCCTTATCAATGCCGCCACCATGCTGGGGCAGGGGAAAAGCGCTTACCAGGCCGAGATCGATGCCGCATGTGAAACGATCGACTTCCTGAATTTTAACGCATGGTTTATCACCGAAATTTATAAAGAACAGCCCCATTCCCAGCCTGGGATCATCAACCGGATTGAGTACCGTCCGCTCGAAGGGTTTGTGTTTACCGTCTCTCCCTTTAACTTCACGGCCATTGCCTCCAACCTCAACATGGCACCGGCCCTCATGGGCAATACGACAGTGTGGAAACCTGCAACCACCTCGCTGCTGTCGAACTATTTTCTGATGCAGGTTTACAAGGAGGCAGGACTTCCCGACGGGGTTATCAACTTCATCCCCGGAAAAGGAAGTTTGATCGGGAGAAATGTGATGTCGCACAGAGACCTTACCGGAATACATTTTACCGGTTCCAACAACACCTTCAACAATCTCTGGTTATCTGCCGCCCAGAATATGGCTAATTATCGTTCCTACCCGCGGATTGTCGGGGAGACCGGGGGCAAGGATTTCATTTTTGTCCATCCGTCATCCGATCCCCAGGAGGTTTCGGTTGCCATCGTACGTGGCGCCTTTGAATACCAGGGCCAGAAATGTTCAGCCGCATCAAGGGCATACATTCCTGAATCACTTTGGCCGGAGGTGAAATCCCGGATAGGGGGCATGATTGATCAGATCACGGTAGGCGATGTCCGCGAGTTCAGCCATTTCATGAATGCCGTGATCGATGAAGCCAGCTTCGATAATATCATGGGTTATATTGAATTTGCCAGGAAATCATCTGATGCCGAGGTGATATTTGGCGGAACCGGGGATAAAACCAAGGGGTATTTTGTTCAGCCCACGGTCATAAAAACCACCAATCCTCACTTCAAGACGATGGAAGAGGAGATCTTTGGTCCGGTAATGACCATCTTTGTATACAAGGATAAGGATTTCGAAGAGACACTTGAGATCTGCGACCAAACCTCCCCATACGGCCTCACCGGTTCGGTATTTTCAAAAGACAGGGAGGCCATCAACAAAGCCTGCCGCATCCTCCGGTATGCTGCCGGGAATTTCTATTTCAACGATAAACCTTCAGGGGCCGTGGTTGGCCAGCAGCCTTTCGGTGGCGCCCGTGGATCGGGAACCAATGACAAATCAGGCAGTCATCTGAACCTATTGCGCTGGACCAATCCCAGGACGATCAAAGAGACACTGATCCCTTCTACCGAGTTTACCTATCCATACATGAAGGAAGACAAGTGTCATTGAACGTTTTTCAACTCTTCCCTTCTCTTGCGGTAAAGAATGACCGGGTAATCTCCTGAAATAAGATTTTCACCCATTTTTAACTGCGATGGCTGGGGCTGGTGAGTTTCAACCACCCGCCTGTCCTGGGCCAGAACGATGAGGTTGAAAATTTTGGTAAAAGTGAAAAAGAGCTCCTTCAGTATCGGAACCTTTATCATTTTCTGGTAGGTGCGCAAGTAAAAGATGGTATTTGTCTCATCCACCGGAACGAAAGCAACAATGATCCGCATCGAGTCCATGATGTGATTTTGCCACAAATTCGGGAAAATAAAGGTTATATAAGTGCCCCTGTCCAGCTTTGTCATTTTGGCCGGTGGCACGGGTGTTTGCCCGCTATCCTGTTCGTTGGAGGGCCAGAAGGAGATGCTGTTGTCCTGAACCTCGGTGTAAGGCCCGTTGACCACAGGTCCGATCCCTCTGCCGATGGTGTTATGATGGATGAACGGAACGTGAACCACATCGAGCTGATTTTCGATGCCCCGCGAATAATGTGCTTTCCAGTGATTGGTGAATCCCTTCCATACCAGGTCGGGCCCAAGATCCTTGAACCAGGGGACAGGAGGTAAATGGGTGAGGTCTGAAGGATTTGTTGCCGAAGGATCCTCAGTATACCAGATATAGATAAATCCGTTTTGCTCTGAAACAGGGTATGCCGCTGCCCGGATATGATCCGGCACCTTTGCATTTTTTCCGTTGGCAGGAATGAGCAGGCATTTTCCTGTGCGATCGTATTCAAATCCATGGAACGGGCACTGAAGATGATCGTTCTTGATCTTCCCGAGGCTGAGTTTAATCCCGCGGTGAGGGCATTTATCCCGTGCAACACCGGGTTGTCCCTGGTTGTCGCGCCATACGACCAGGTTTTCACCAAAGCGTTTTACACCAAGAACCTTATTTTTCCTGACCTCCTTTGAGGCAAGAATGACATACCATTGATTTTGTATCATATGCTGGTCGGATAAATAAAATGGATTTTATGATTTCAGTCTGATTTTCTCTCCCTTCAGTTTCTTTTTATTGACTGAAGTTTGTGCCTGGTCATGAACCCGGCAAATTCCTCATATCCCGATTCCCTGATCTTTGCAATTCCTGCCGCACGGTCAGATTTAAAGATAACAGCAAAGATCTTCGAGATAAAATTGTTGAATTTTTTACAGGCCATCGGGTCACTGTAATCCTTGCAATCAGCGCAACTGGAGTAACCATGTTCCATATTGCAGGACCGGATTTTACACCAGGAAGCTTTCTGGTTTTCGTGGCATCCGGGACATGAACCCGACAGATACTTTTTACAGGCACCGCAATAAAGGCCACAAAATGAAACGAGGGATTTGTCGGCAATGATAGGGTTCATGATGAAATGGTTTGGAATAGCTAAATTAGTAAAATTCAACCATCCCCGACCTTTTGTATCAAGAGACGATTCCTGATACAAAACGGAAATTATTCCTACTGAAGAGGTGTCACTACCGTTAACAATTCAGGAAGATCCATCCCGAGCTTTTTGAGATGTTCGATCTTTGGTACCCCGTTTTTAGTCCATCCCCGGCGTTCGTAAACCGCATCCAGCAGTTGCTCGTACCTGTTTTCACGGTAAGCACGGAGGGCTTTCATCTTTTCTTCAGTTGATTTTCCGGAAGGATCGAAATGAACCTGTTCAAGGAGTTGCTTGTCATACCGTTCAGCACGTGATTCGTATTCCTCCTTGGTAACAGGACCACAGGCACGGTAAGGCTGGGCATCATGAAGGCGCAATCCCTTGCCCTGGCGGATATTGAAAATACGCTGGAAGTTATATACCCGCTCCGACATGTGAATGATCTCCTGCTTCTCAATCTTCGACCCGGTCACTGCATTAAAGATCGTAACATAGTTGTCAACATGCTTGGGAACCTTGGCAGGTTCAGCTGTTTGGGCATTGTCTTCAGGTTCCACATCATTCCATGGCAACTTGCAGAATCCGGCGAGTCCAAACCAAGTCCGGAACATCGGAAAATAATGCAGTGCCTCAGCCTTCTTTTCAAATGTAGGTATCTGGTTGTTGACCATATCCATGAAGATCAGCCAGGCCTCATCATGCTGTGGCCCCTTGTTGGTCATGGCATAACCGCCTTGCTGGGCCAGTGACTCCTTCGAGACATATTGAGAGTATTCAAGACCCTTGTTTTCCATGCCGATATCTTGCATGAAACCGGCATCACCCCAGCCGTTCTTTGCAAACAAGTCTTTCATCTTGTGAACCCCAAGGCCGGCCGTTACCCCAAAACCTTCTCCGCGGGAAAGTTGGTGCAACAGCTCCATGGCGGCGTCGGCATTCCCGAAGTTAAGCTTCAGTCCGCCGGTACGCTCCTGGTTCAGGATGCCGTTTTCATAGCATTCCATCACAAAGCCGAGGATGCTGCCCCAGCTGATGGTGCAAATGCCATAGGTGTCGCAATAGAAATTGGCTTCAATGGTGAAGTCGGGGTTGAATATCCCTGCAATGGATCCGAGGGACGAGGTCGTCTCATATTCAGGCCCGTCAACAATCACTTTATCTCCCTTGTATGGTCCTGAGCGGAGCTCGTAATTATCGACCCCTTTTGCACAGGCCATGTTGCATCCCACCCAGCAACCGTCGGGAACATTCTGGGTAAAAAATGATTTCCATACATCACCGCTGATCTTAACGGCATCCGGGTGGCTCCCATACTTGAAGTTGTTCACCGGGAGGAGGTCATAGTCGTTCATGACGAGGGTGAGGTGAGCTGTCCCCTTTGAACGCATTTCGCACTGTTTGTCATCGAGTTCACGCATCTCCTTGTTAAAGGTGCGGCCACGCTCCTGGATAGCTTCCATGTCGACCACATTATTCCGGTTGCCGCCGATGGTTTTCACATGCGCAACGAGGGCCTTGATCTTTTTATCCCGTAAAACAGTCCCGATCCCACCGCGACCAGCCTGTTTCAGGCGGATCTTCTTACGTTTGATATCGTAAAAACTGAAGTTCAGCATCCCGATCAGGGAATGTTCAGCAGCCGTGCCGGCCGAAACAACCGAAACGTTGTATTTGTCCTTTTCATTTCCCGGAACAGCCATCATATCATGCAGCTCTTCAGCAAGAACATGGCTGTCGGAGGGCAGGTCAGCGGCTTCGTATATCTCAATGACTTCACGTGCTTCTTCAAAAACCACAAGAACCTCTGTATCCGATTTCCCCTGAAGTTCCAATGCATCAAACCCGCAGAATTTAAGAAAAGGACCAAAAAAACCACCTACATTCGAATCAACCACGATATCGGTTTGAGGACTGATGGCACAGCAAATGGCCTTTCCGCTTCCTGAGTACTGGGTGATACCGCAACAGGGGCCTCCCGAAATAACGATCTCATTTTCAGGATCGCTCCAGCGTGTTTCTGGCCGGGTGGCATCCCACAGCAAACGAAGGTCAAAACCTTTTCCGCCAATGAATTTCTCTTTCATCTGTTGCGTCACCGGTTTCTCTTTTATCGTCAAATCACCGACATTGATGTAAATGGAGCGGTTATTATAGCCTTTCTCAATCGGCGCCCAGGTATACTTATATTGTGCAAGCAGTTTGTGACTTGATTTAAAATCGTCAAATGTCATATCCGTAGAGTTTGTTTTGTGAATCGCTTAACGAAGCAAATTTAACAAAAAAATAATTTGTAAATACCCATCAATCAAAAAGTTCGATAGGTTTTGTTGTGCATATCGAAAAGGATATTTGTCATTCGATATTCAACATTCGATATACATTTTACGACCTCCCAAGATCCTCCTCCTCGGGATGTGAAACCTCATGCCAGGTGTAAAGACCCTGGAGCAGCCGGTCCTTTTTTTCCTGCGGACTTAATCTTTCGTAGGCTTCACGTGCCTCCCTGGACTTACGCCTTTTTTCCTCTTCAATGTGATGAATGTTCTCAGTATACCTTTCCTCCACACACTTCTGAAGGAAATCGCGGGCGACGGTCGGAAATAATTCAAGCAGCAGTTCATCCTTTTCATTATCAGCGAGTTTCATGTCTCCATATTCCTCAAAGACCGTATTTTCCTGCCGCTTGTAGTTTTTGGTATCGTAGGGAGTCTCCTCCCTTACCCCGGTGAGTTGTTCCCTGAAATCGGGATCAACCGGGATTGGCGTCCTCCCGTAAATTCCCTTGACAAGATTCACAAACTGGATCGACTTGGTTGTAAAGTAGGGAAGCTCCTTGTTTTCGTCGATCACGCAGTTCACTGCCTGCACTCCCACGATCTGGCTGGTCGGGGTGACCAGTGGCGGACACCCCGATTTGATGCGAACCAGCGGAACAAGTTCGAGCACGCGGGGCAGTAAATGATCCAGTTTAAGTTGTTTGAGTTGCGCATACATGTTGGTGTACATTCCCCCCGGGATTTCAGCCTTTTTTACGGCATCATCCGGTTCGGGAAAATTGAAATGCTTTTCAATGGCGAGACAGGCTTCCAGCAATTCCTCTTCACGATCGTGTTTGGCCATATAAATGGCCTTGATGAACAGCTTGTTGATCTCTTTTGGCAATTTATCCTTTGTGAAATCAAATTCAACCGGCAGCACCTTGCAGGTGTCAAATTCTGCCAGCTCCTCGCGGATGATCTTTAACTCTTTGTTGATGGCAACGACCGCTTCAGGGTTTACCCCTGTATTTATTCCCATTTTTTCACAAAAGATATGGATCAGTTCATAGGCAGGTGCAGCCGGACCTCCTGCAAAATTCCATATGTTGGTATCCACAACATCCACCCCGTTTACGATGGCCGATAATACCGATGCCAGGCCATATCCGGGCGTGCAATGTGTATGAAAATCAATGGGAACACGAACCTCAGATTTGAGCCGCCTGATCATCTTTCCGGTCTGTGAGGGGGTGATGAGTCCCGCCATGTCTTTGATAGATATCATGTCGGCGCCCAATGCTTCGAGCTGGCGGGCTTTTTCAACGAAATAATCAATGGTAAAAATATCATGCGGAAGAGCTTTGAAATGTATCCATGAGCGGAATTTTTGCCTGGTTGAAAATTTCGGGTCAACAGTAAAACTGATGGCACAATCTGCAAAACCGCCATTTTGTTTCACGTATTTGATCGTCGATTTCATGTTTTCAACATCATTGAGCGCATCGAAAATCCGCATGATCCCGATGCCCGATTGTACAGCCCGGCGGTTAAATCCTTCAATAACTTCTTCAGGATAGGGATTGTACCCGAACAGGTTACGCCCCCTCGACAGGGCAGTTAAAAGTGAAACGTCACCGATCGCCTCCTTGATCTTCTCAAGACGTACCCAGGGATTTTCCGAGAGATACCGCATGATGGAATCGGGAACAGCCCCTCCCCATACCTCCATGGCATAAAACCGGGCATCTTTGAAATAGGGCAACACGCGGTCCACCTGTTCCTGGGTCATCCGGGTCGCAAAAAGGGATTGCTGGCCATCACGCAACGTTAAATCCCTGATTAGCAGTTTTTTTGTAGGCATATCTGTAGAATTAATGGGAATAATGAACGATCTGTACAGAATAGATTCATTTTTAAATCTCAAATACTGTTAATAAAATAACAGTACACAAAAGTACTAAATTCGGCAATTCAAATTTTGCTATTTTTGTAGTTGATTTAATTAAAAATGTTGACCCTGAATAATAAATGTGGACTGATTCAGTAATTTATCACATCGCCTGTTAAACATGAAGTCAGAAGAAATTGCCGGAAAACTGAACAGTAAAATAGTCGGCATAGCCGGATGCGGCGGCCTGGGCTCCAATTGCGCCGTCGCACTGGCGCGCGTTGGCATTGGAACCTTGATCATCGCTGATTTCGATGTGATCAGCCCCGGAAACCTGAACCGTCAATATTACTTCCGTGATCAGATTGGCCAGAAAAAAGTTTGCGCGCTGACTGAAAATATTAGACGAATAAACCCGGATGTTAAAGTAATAGCCCATGATATCAGGTTGACTTCACCCGATATACCATTGATTTTTAAGGGATGCGATGTAATAGTGGAGGCCTTCGACCTCGCTGACCAGAAAGAGATGTTGCTGGAATCGGTGATTACTGAAATGGCTTCGGTTCCTGTGGTGCTCGGCCTGGGCATGGCCGGATGGGGGATGAGTAATACCATCCGGTGCCGGAAATTGGACAACATCTTTATATGCGGCGACGAAATTTCTGAAATCGGCCCTGAATTGCCGCCACTGGCACCCCGGGTTGGCATCGTGGCCAATATGCAGGCCAATATGGTCCTGGAACTATTGCTTGAAAGTGAGGGGAAAATGAAGAATGACCTTTGATCAAATGCAATTCGAAACCATGAAAATCATTTTAAACAATAATTCAGAAGAAATTCCCGGTGATTCGGTTTCAGTCAATGAACTGTTGTCGCTTAAGCACTTTACATTTAAAATGCTGATAATCAAGATAAATAGTGTCCTTATAAAAAAGGCTGAATATGAAACAGCCATGATCAGCGATGGGGATGACGTAACCGTTCTCCACCTGATTTCGGGCGGATGAATACAACTACATCAGTTCCGCAACCACAAAGGTGCTCCCTCCGATAAAAATCAAATCTTTAAGGTCTGCTGAATTGCGGGCTTCCTGAAGTGCAGATTTTACTGAATCATAGCACGTTCCGGTCAGGCCGGCCGCAGTTGCCTGCCTCAATAATTCACTGGCATCCAGGCCCCGGGGAATATTCGGTTTGCAAAAATAGTAGGTGGCATCTTTTGGTAGCAGATCCAGGATAGGAGGGAGGTATTTGTCATTCACCACTCCGAAAACGAAATGGAGATGCGCATGGGGAGTGGTCGTGATCTGGTGCATGACTTCCCGCAATCCACCCTCATTATGACCTGTATCGCAGATGGTTAGCGGGGTATAGTCCAGGATCTGCCAGCGGCCCGACAATCCTGTATTTTTAACCACATTTTTAATTCCGGTCCGGATAATCGGTTTACTGATGTCGATCCCCATCTGATTCAGCTTCATGCAGGCGCCCAGCAACGTCACCGTGTTTTTCAATTGATAAATTCCTGTCAGTGGAGTCCTGAGTTGATTCAGAAAAAGACGGCTGTCACGGTAAATATCCATCACCCGCATATTGGTTTTATCCTCCTCCAGAATACTGTCATGTATGGTAAATTCCTGATCTGCAAAAAGGATTTCTGAATTGACCGAAAGGGCCTTCTCACGAAATAAATCCTTTGTTTCATACTGTGTCTCCCCGATCACCACCGGAATTCCGGGCTTAATGATCCCTGCCTTCTCTGCAGCGATCTTCTCCAGGGTGTCGCCCAGAAACTGCATGTGGTCGAAACTCACATTGGTAATAACCGAGAGGAGCGGGGTAATGATGTTGGTCGAATCAAGCCTTCCGCCCAGCCCGACTTCAACAATGGCTATGTCAACCTTTTGTTCCCTGAAATAGGAGAATGCCATGCCAACGGTGAGTTCGAAAAATGAAGGGTTGATCTTTTCATATTCTTGCTGGTAATCCCCGATGAACCTGGTAACGTAGCTTTTCTCGATCATCTTTCCGTTCACCCTGATCCGTTCTCTGAAATCCTTCAGGTGAGGGGAGGTGTAGAGTCCTGTTCTGAAGCCGGCAGTCTGAAGAATGGAGGCAAGCATATGCGAAACAGAGCCCTTCCCGTTGGTTCCGGTAACATGGATCGATTTGAATGAATTCTGAGGGTTGTTCAGTAAATTGCAGAGGGCGACCGTGTTATCCATGTCCGCCTTATAGGCCGAGGCGCCTACCCGGTGGAACATAGGGAGTTTTGCGAAAAGATATTGAATGGTTTGCTGATAGTTCATAGGTCTAGGATATTGAACCTCCTGAAGAATCCCGAATGGCGCCGGTGACACTGCAAAGGCAGTTGACCTCATTTTGCCAACGCAGAACACCAAGAAATGCAAAGATCAGCGCCTCCTTGTAATTGATGGTATGGGCATCAGGTAGAACAATCTGTATGGTGGTATGATGCTTTATCCGCCCGATCAGGAAGTTGTTAAAAGCACCACCCCCGGTGATCAGTAATTTTTTCTCCGTTCCTCCCTGAACTGAAGATGCAACCTGAATGGCAACATGTTCACAATAGGTGGCAAGCAAGTCATTCGCGCTGCATTTTGCATCCTCCGTCAAGGGCGAAATATGTTGAATAACCCACTCTTTGCCGAGGGATTTTGGTGGAGGTTGCCTATAGAATAACAAAGAATTGAGTTTGTCCAGTAATTCCGGATTGATCAATCCCCGACCGGCATTTTGTCCCTCAGGATCGTATCCCAGGCCCAGGATGTTTGCGAGTCTGTTGAGTACAATATTCACAGGGCAGATGTCAAAGGCGATCCGGCTGCCAGCCTTTTCATAGGAAATGTTAGCAAAACCACCCAGGTTCAGGCAATAATCAAAATCAGGAAATAAAAGCCGGTCTCCAATCGGAACCAGGGGGGCACCCTGGCCGCCCAGTGCGACGTCAAGTGATCTGAAGTCGCTGACCACATGAAATCCTGTCTCAGCCGCAATGGCTGGCCCATTCCCGATCTGGGTCGTAACCATTTTCTGTGGCTGGTGAAAAATGGTGTGCCCGTGTGAGGAAATAAAGTCGGGCCGGAGATGATGTAAATCAATGAACTGCCTGGTGTACTTCCCTAGAAGATGTCCGTAGGAACAATCAGTTTCTGCAAAATCAAAGGCTGATCCCGATTCTAGGTTTGACAATCGATCGCGCCATTCCTTGTTGTAAGAAATTGTCTCTGCATGAACAATCCGGTAGCTCCATCCGCCATCGCTCTTGTGAAATTCACAAAATGCAAGATCGAGTCCGTCGAGACTGGTCCCCGACATTAACCCGATAACACAATACCGTCCCGTAATCATTTAAGAAAAAGAACCATAAGGGCAATATTGACACTAATCTGACCAACCCAAAAAATGAACATCCATTTGATCATGTCAGCCTTTACTGATTGCAGGTCACTTTTCGATGCCAGAAAATCTTTGCGTTCCTTGAGTTTCTGATCTACGTTCGTTTCAACAAATTCAATCAAACTTTTTGCCTCCTTATCTCCGATTTTAGATCTTAAATTGTTATAAAGATCAATTGCTGTGATATCCATAATCCCTCCTTTTTTTATGCTTAATCAGACAGAAGGGAAAAAGTAATACAAAAATAGTATAAATTATCAGAGGGATTCGATGAGTTTCTCAAGTTTAATTCCTCGCGATCCTTTGATCAGAACAGTCGTATTTTCAATCGGATGGTGCTGGAACCACATCATGGCCAGAGCGGCATCCGTAAAACAGATAAATTCACGGATGGTATTGATACGGGTAAAACAGGGACCGACCAGGTAAACATGTTCCAGATGCATCCCTTTCAGGATTTGAATGATGCGCCGGTGCTCCTCATCCGATTCCGGCCCAAGTTCGAGCATGTCACCCAGAATGACAGTCTTCCCGGAATAGTCAGCCATTGAAAATGCCATCAGGGCTGCCTCCATGCTGCTGGGATTTGCATTATACATATCCAGGATCAGCAGATTATGAGCCGTTTGCATAACCTGCGAACGGTTGTTGGTCGGCCGGTAATTTTCAATGGCTGCTTTGATCAAATCGGGGGGGACCATGAAATGTTGCCCGATACAGGCTGCAGCTGAAATATTATCTGAATTGTATCCTCCGTAAAGGTTCGAATGAATGACCACGCCCTTCTGATTTTTAAAATCGAGGGTAACGGAAACCATGGGATCGGCCTTGACCGCCATAGTTTGCAGGTCTGCAGGCGGATTTCCATAAGTTATCTGCCTCAGCCCGGTTGCGTTTTCTTTCAGCAAGGCATCATTCCCATTCAAAAAAGCCATTCCGTTCACCTTATTCAGAAACCGGTAAAGTTCCGTCTTGGTAAGAATGACCCCGGCAAATCCGCCAAAACCCTCCAGGTGAGCTCTCCCGATATTCGTGATAATCCCATAACCGGGTTGGGCAATCCGGCAGAGGAAATCAATTTCACCCACGTGATTGGCGCCCATTTCAATAACGGCAATCTCTGTATGGCTGGTCATTTTTAACAAGGTAAGCGGCACGCCAATGTGGTTATTCAGGTTCCCCTCGGTAGCCAGGGTCCGGAAGGAGGCAGATAACACCGATTGAATCAGCTCCTTGGTGGTGGTTTTTCCATTCGTACCCGTAACGGCGATCACAGGAATGTTCATCTGCATCCGGTGATGACGGGCCAGATCCTGGAGCGTGGAGAGAACATCTTTTACCAGTATAAAACGGTCATGAATGGCAAATGCAGCCTCGTCCACAATGGCATACGAGGCGCCCTGATCGAGGGCCCTGGATGCAAATTCGTTCCCGTTAAACGACTCCCCTTTTAAAGCGAAGAACAGGGATCCGGGATAGATCTTCCGGCTGTCGGTCGAAATGACCGGGTGCTCTAAAAAAAGCTGATATATATATATTAAGGCAGGTTCCATAAGGATCATCAAAGGACTAGGCAAATTAAATAAAAAACCCCGCTTCATTGACGAAACGGGGTTTAATTCTTTTAAGGATCCGCTATTTTCCTCCGACCGAACCTCCAACGCGGGTCATGGCACAGCGGAAACCAATGGCGTCCGAAGCATCGCTTTCATCAAGATAGCGTCTTGTTCCTGGGCTCATATAATAGGCCTGATCTTTCCAGTTCCCGCCTTTGTAAACACGTGCATGGTCGCTCACCAGGGAACTCATTCCATACTGATACATAAGGTTGGTGGCGGTTGAATCTTTGCCCACCTCTTTCCATAAATTATTGTCAATATTTGAGGCAAAGTCACCATCAAGGTAATTGATGTTGTCGGCCTGGCGGTAATTTTTACGATTCATGGCTTCGGCAGTGGTGATATCGCGGTATTTGATATGACCGAGACTGTCTTTTTCTGCCAGGAAGCCTTCAGCATCGCGAACCGGGGTTTTGAAAACATTGCCCCTGAACGGACGGAGATCAGACACTTCATAGGAATTCAGCGGACGGTATACGTCAAGTACCCATTCACTTACGTTCCCTGCCATGTTGTAAAGTCCGTAATCATTCGGGAAATATGAACCGCATGGGGAAGGAATGTCGGCACCATCATTCAGGTTGCCTGCAACGCCCATATAGTCACCCTTGCCACGCTTGAAGTTATCCATGAAACTGCCGTAATATCTTGATTCATTGGTACGTACATAATTGCCGTTCCAGGGATAGTTTTTACGTTCAACCACGCGTTCATAAAGCGTGTTTCCAACCAGACCGAGGGCGGCATATTCCCATTCTGCTTCAGTCGGCAGGCGGTATTTGGGAAGCATGATCCCGTCTTCCATTTTCACCTTGCGGGTGCCGGTCCCATTGGGATTGAGGTCGGGTAATGGCTTGTCAACCAGCCCTTCATACTGTCCGGCCAGGTAAGCCTCGGTGTTGAAGTTGTTTTCGTTCTTTTGTGCAGGATCCATGGCAAGAATGCCCCGTTTGATGAGCATCATTTCATTTACACGGTCGGTACGCCAAGCGCAGTAATCATTGGCCTGAACCCAGGTAACGCCAACCACAGGATAGTTACGGTAGGCAGGATGACGGAAATAATACTCTAAAAGTGGTTCGTTGTATGCCAGTTTATCGCGCCAAACCAGGGTGTCGGGAAGCGCCTTGCGGTAAACGCCCGGATAGTCGGTTGCGTATACCCGGCTCAGCCAGTAAAGGTATTCAAGGTAGTCAAGGTTGCGTACCTCTGTTTCGTCCATATAAAAACTGGCTACCGTTACCCTGCGCGGACTGTTATTCCATTCGAACATGACATCGTCCTGGGTATTTCCCATTGTAAAGGTGCCGCCTTCAATGAAGACCAATCCCGGCCCGGTTTCCTGGGCTGTATATCCGCGGATCTCAAATCCGCCATTTTTAGGATTGTTATATTCCCAGCCGGTGGAGCGGGATGCTTCTTTCTTGCAGGCTCCGACCATGAGAACAACACCTACGAGGGCGCTTAACTGAAATAACCTGTTAATTTTCATTGTTGAAAATTTTTGCAAACCTACATGAAATCCTCAAAATTAGCAAATATTTATGCGAGTTAACTTAGCTTCAGAACAACCTGTCAAATCGAAATTATCGCCATTGAGAATATATAACTAAAATCTCGGGCATTTTATTGCCTTTATGCGTCTACTTTTTTCTGTCACCGAAAATTGCCAGGAGACCGAAACCTCATGGGCACCGCCTGAAATATTGATCAAACGGCTTAAAGAATAGTCATAACTGTATCCGATCCGAAGGTTCTTGTAATGAAATCCAAGCATCGGGATAATGGCGTCGGGATTTTCAAAATTATGGCGGAACCATAAACCGCCGATGAAGGGATCAATCGTCAGGTACAAACCGATATTCAGCTGGTGAAACTGATACTGCTGCTGGTATAAGATATTCGGGGAGATAGAAAATTCACGGTCTTCATCTGCGCTGCCGTTCGTGCGAAGGCTGATAACGGAACCGATGTGCCCAGTGTATTTCATGTACAGCTGGGTCGTGTTGTTGGCATAGAAGCCGATGTCTGGCTGCGTCAGATGCTCCATGGCAAATCCACCGTAAATAAATTCATCGTAGGAAAGGAATATTCCCGCTGAAAAATCGGGGACACTCACTTTTGTCTGGGTGGGTATTGGTTCTGCCGGGTTCGAAAAAATGAGCTTCGAAAAATCAAGGCTCCGCTGGTAATATCCTCCCTTGATGGCAATACTTGCCTGCATCCGCGAGGTGATATTGAATTTAAATGCATACATCAGGCTGATCATTGTTGTATTGAGCGTTCCTCCGCCTGCCCTGTCAGCAGTGAACACCAACCCAAGTCCGCCATGCAAAAAACCAACATACTGATCATAGGAGAAATTGTAGGTATTAAAAGCCTTGCCCATACCTGGCCACTGGTTACGGTAATTGGCGATGACACGCGGATTTAAGGTCACACCGGCCAGGGCAGGGTTCAGGTAAAGTGGATTGGCATAAAACTGTGAAAACTCAGGATCCTGGGAAAAAACTTTACCAGTCAGGAAGAGGATTGAAAACAATAAAAAAACTGTAAATCGCCTGATCATGAATGCAAGGTCTCTCCTGATGAATTAAGGCTTACAATATTACAAAATAATATTAAATATGCGGGCCGTGAATGACAATAATTGACTATAGGTAACGTTTAAATGACCAGAACATTTTAGCTTTGAAAATTATTTTATCATACCAGCAACCTTTTTGATCCTTTTGTTGTCTTTAAGTTTATAGCACAGCACCCGAACACATCCTATGAAAAATCGGTTTACCATCGTCATCAGTGTTGTCCTCCTGGCTTGCGGACTGTTTTTTTCCGGGAAGTCCCAGGGAACACACTTTGAAAATAATTTCACCATTTCGTGGAATCCGCTCCAGGTGTACAGCAATCCCGGATCATCCACCACATCGATCATGTCATTTCAGGGATCAGTCCTGAAGCAGGAGTTTGGGTTGTTGCCGGTATTTCTCAAAATTTTTCCGCTGACGACTGAAAATGACTCTGTTGTCAATGTGGCCCTTTCAAACCAGGTATTTGTCCAGGTTCCTGCGGCTGATCTTCTGAATGTTCAGGGGACGGATAACATTCCCGCTGCCATTGACCCGGTGAGCCTGCTCACCATGCAAAAGAAAAAACCCAGCCTTGAACTCAGCCTGCTTCCACTGCGCAGGAATCCCTCCACAGGTCTGATTGAGCGGTTGACATCCTTTTCTGTTTCATATGATTTGGTCAGTTGTAAAGTACCACACCCTTTAAAATCTACAGGTGACTATGCACCGAACTCCGTGCTTGCCTCCGGAACTTGGTATAAGTTTGCAGTGGGCTCTGACGGAATCTTCCAGATCTCTTACGAAGATCTTAAAAAGGCCGGGGTGGATGTAGGCTCCATCAATCCGCGAAACCTCAGGATTTATGGCAATGGGGGTGGAATGCTCCCGGAGGCCAATTCAGCAAAACGTACCGACGACCTCAAGGAAAATACCATTTATGTCTTCGGCGAAGAAGATGGTCGTTTTGATCCGGGCGATTACCTGGTTTTCTGCGGGCAGTCACCAGACCGATGGGTTTATAACAGGCTTGATCACCTCTACCACCACCGGAAAAACGTCTATTCCGACAGGATGTACTACTTTGTGAATTTTGATCTGGGACCTGGTAAACGCGTGGGAACTGAGATTTCAACCACCCAGCCTGCAACCTATGTGACCGATCGGTTTGATGATTATGCCTTTTATGAAAAAGACAATTTTAACATGATAAAATCGGGTCGTGAATGGTGGGACGGACAAACATTTGATATCACGACCGTGAGAAATTATTCTTTCAGCTTTCCAAACATTGATGAGCTCGCCCCGGTGACCCTCAAAACCGATATTGCAGCCAGGTCGACCGTTGGCAGCAGCTCTTTTACAATCTCAGCTCAGGGAAATATTGTGCTGTCGCTCAGTGTGCCAGCAACCTCGGGAGGATTTGAAAGCGATTATGCGGTTGAAAGATCAGGAAATGCCACTTTTATTACCTCCAATCCGGTCGTTGATATCAGTCTGAATTATCGCAAGAGTTCAAGTTCGGTTGGTTATCTGAATTACCTGGAAATCAACGCTATAAGGCATCTGACTATGAACGGGGCGCAAATGAAGTTTCGTTCTGGTGCCAGCGCCTCACCCGGCACGGTAACAGAATTTACGATGAATGGGAACGGGCAGAATGTGCAGATTTGGGATGTCTCCGAAGGAGGTGACATTCGTGCAATCCAGGCCTCCAAATCGGGAAATAATTATATTTTCCGTGTGCCTACCGATACGCTGCGGGAGTTCCTTGCTTTTGACGGCAGTTCGTTTTCCATCCCTGAGTTTGTCGGCCGGGTTGAAAATCAAAATCTCCATGGCGCCGGAGTTCCCGATTACCTCATCGTAAGCCATCCTGATTTTTTAGGAGAGGCCGAACGTCTGGCAAATTTTCACAGGCAAAACAGCAATTTTTCAGTAATGATCACCACTCCGGAGAAAATCTACAATGAATTTTCCTCCGGGGCCCAGGATGTAACCGCCATCCGCGACTTTGTGAAAATGTTATACGATAAATCGGCCCCTGGTGGAGGAATCCGTTACCTTCTCCTCTTCGGAGATGCATCCTACGATTACAAAAACCGGATCCAGAACAATACCAATTTTGTTCCGGCCTATGAATCCGAGTCATCACTCTCACCCATATCTTCTTTCGTTTCTGATGATTATTTCGGGCTGCTCAATCCCAATGAAGGGCAGGGAGCCAACGGAACGCTTAACATCGGCGTCGGACGCTTTCCTGTTGATACCCCCGACCAGGCAAAAGCATCAGTCGAAAAGGTGATCCATTATTGTTCCCCGGGCGATGACGTAAAGAACGACTGGCGGAATGTGGTAACCTTTGTCTCCGACGACCGGAACAAGGACGAGGGAAATTTGTTTATCGAATATTCAGAGCAGCTGGCAAAAGGCGTTGATGATACCTACAAGAATTATAATATTGACAAAATCTATTCTGATGCCTATACAATTGTTTCAACGCCGGGCGGAGCGCGTTATCCCGACGTAAATGTTGCTATTACCAAACGGGTTGAAAAAGGTTCTTTGATTATGAACTATATCGGTCATGGAGGTGAGGTGGGCTGGGCTCACGAACGGATCCTCGAGGTCCCGGATATCAAAAACTGGAACAACCTTAACAATATGCCTGTCTTTGTGACAGCAACGTGTGAGTTCAGCCGGTTTGATGATCCCGAACGCGTTTCAGCCGGAGAATGGGTCTTTCTGAATCCCAGGGGTGGAGGCGTTGCGCTGTTTACAACCTCCAGGCTTACGTATGCCGGACCCAACCAAACACTGCTGGTTAACTTCTTCAACAATGTATTCAAGAAAATAGACGGGGCCTACCCTAAATTGGGCGACCTGCTGGTTGCTGCAAAAAAAGGCATGTCAAGTGCTCCGAATATCCACGCCTTCGTTTTATTGGGCGACCCGGCGATGCAAATGGCGTATCCGAACCTCAATGTGACGACCACATCCATCAACCAGAATACTTCCATGGCTGTTCCCGATACACTGAAAGCCCTGGCAGAGGTGACCATTACCGGCGAAGTTCAGAATGCGTCAGGACAAAGGGCGGTTGATTTCTCCGGAACCCTCTTCCCCACAGTATTTGATAAAAGCTCTGAAATTTGGACCAAGGCCAACCAGGGATCTGCTCCTCCTGTTCAGTTCTTCCTTCGTAAAAATCCGGTATACAAAGGCAAGGTCAATGTGATCAACGGTTCATTTACATTCTCCTTCATTGTTCCCAAAGACATTGCCTATAAATATGGAGTGGGTAAGATCAGTTACTACGCGAGGAGTCCCGAAACCGATGCCAACGGATATGATGAAGGGGTGCAGGTTGGCGGATATAACTACCAGGCTCCGGTCGATGACCAGGGTCCCGAAATATCCCTGTTTATCAACAACCGCCAGTTCCGTTCAGGTGGAATTACCGATCAGAATCCAATGCTGCTGGCCGATGTGAGTGATACTTCAGGCGTGAATACGGTGGGTAATGGCATTGGCCATGACATTACAGCGGTGCTCGATGGCAAAACAACCGTACCCATGATCCTCAACGATTATTATGTGTCGGACCTCAACACCTTTAAAAGCGGAATTATCAACTATCCCCTGAGCTCTTTGTCCGACGGGCCCCATCAGATTACCGTAAAGGTCTGGGACGTCTATAACAACTCTTCCGATGCCACGCTGGATTTTATTGTAACCTCCTCAGCTGAATTTGCGCTTCAGCACCTGATGAACTACCCCAATCCAATGCGTGATCAAACGACCTTTTCATGGGAAACGAACCAGGTGGATCAGCCTGTCGAAGTGGAGATCCGGATCTATACCCTCACCGGGAACCTGGTTAAAACCATAAAGCAAACAATTTATTCGCAGGGTTACCGCGCTGCTTCCATTGAATGGGATGGCACCCAGGACGATGGCCGGAAAGTCAGTTCTGGAATGTATGTGTACCAGCTGCAACTGATGATTCCCGACGGAACAGCCAAACGTCTATCCTCGAAGTTGGTGGTTATCCGTTAATTGCTAACTTTGCAAACCAATTGTGAAATGGTTAGAAAAAAGATACTCCTTCTCCTGGTCATCCTGATTCCGATTGCGTTAATGGCAGGATTACCGCACAAAACCGCGTCGGTTCTGGCAACCGGCCGTTGGTATAAAATAGCTATTACCGAGCCGGGAATACACCAGATCACCTTCAGCGATCTGCAGGCCATGGGGATCGACCCGGCTTCACTCGCAACAGATAACATCCGCCTGTTTGGAAATGGTGCCGGGATGCTTCCGGAGGTGAACCAGGCCCCGCGTATTGATGATCTCCGGGAGATTGCCATCCAGGTTGCCGACGGGGGTGACGGTAAATTCGATGCCTCTGATTATATTCTTTTCTACGGAGAAGGTGCCGACCAGGGGAGTTTTGAACCAATCACGCGTTTTTTTGTTCATCAGAGAAATCTCTATTCCGACACGACCTACTATTTTCTGAATTTCGATCAGGGCCCGGGCCTGCGTGTTCAGCCCCTGCAACCTCCTTCAGGAGCCCCGACCAAATTCTCATCGCGCTTTGACGATTTTCTCCTCCATGAACTTGATCAGCGGAATCTCCTCCGTTCAGGCCGCGAATGGTACGGCGAAGTATTTGACCTGACAAAAAAATCATGGGATTTCCCCTTCTATTTCCCCGATATCGACAGCACACTGCCTGTCAGAGTGCGGACCTATGTTGCTGCAAAATGCACAGCTATAAGCTATTTTATCATATCACAGAATGGAAACAAAATCGATTCTTTAAAAGTTGACACCTCCGAACCTTCTGATGTTAACCGGGCAGGAAGATCAAAATTCAAAATGTCTACCATTCCCTCTCCCAAAGCGGATCAAACCCTGACGCTTACATACAACATGCCGACTCCAAATGCAATAGGCTGGCTTAATTACCTGGAATTGAGTTGCTCACGAAACCTTGTTTGGGTTGCTCCCCAGATGCAGTTCAGGGATGCGACCAGTGTTGGCTCGGGAAAAATTACCGAATTCGAGATGAAAAATGCAACCGGACAGGTCGTGGTATGGGATGTGACCAACCCCTCTTCGATTGGCGTACTTTCAACGACATTGACGGGCGATCGGCTGAAATTCAGGCGCGAAACCGACACCTTGCGTGAATTCATTGCATTTGACCGTTCTTATTATTATCCGGTGCGGTTTGCTGGAGAGGTGCAGAATCAAAACCTCCATGCGATGGAACCCACCACGCTGGTGATTGTGACCAATCCCTTGTTTCAATCGCAGGCCGGATTTCTCGCAAACTTTCACCGGGAACACAATGGGATTTCGGCGCAGGTAGTCCTGTCTACCCAGGTTTACAATGAATTTTCCTGCGGACAACCGGATCCGACAGCCATTCGTGATTATATGAAATTGTTGTACGATAAGGGTTCCGACCAGACCAGGCCGAAATACCTACTTTTATTTGGTGATGGTTCCTATGACCCGAAGAACCGGGTGCCCGGGAATAACAACCTGATTCCTACATTCCAGTCTGTTGAATCATTGACCGGGATGGCCTCTTATGTGACCGATGATTATTTCGGCATCATGGGAGATAATGCAGGGCAGGGAGCCAATGGCGTCATCGATATCGGAATTGGCCGGCTGCCAGTATCCAGCGTGACCGAAGCCCAGACCATGGTTGATAAGATCATACATTATTCAACCGGCAATTACCCGGTGCGATCCGAATGGCGCAACATGATCACTTTTGTTGCCGATGATGAAAATGACAACATGCACCTGAATCAGGCCGAAGAGGTAACTGCCATTGTCGGATCTAAATATCCGCTGTTTAATGTGGATAAGATCTATTTCGATGCCTATAAATTACAGGAAATTCCAGGTGGAAGCCGTTTCCCCGACGCCAACGCTGCATTGAACGATGCCGTATCGAAAGGCACCCTCATCATGAATTATACCGGGCACGGCGGAGAGACCGGCTGGAGCTTTGAAAAGGTACTGACCACAGCCGATATTGAACAATGGAAAAATTCAGAAAAGCTTCCGGTGTTCGTAACGGCAACCTGTGAATTCAGCCGGTTTGACAACCCCGAACGGTTTACGGCCGGCGAAATGGTCATTCTCCATCCCGATGGAGGTGCCATCGCCCTTTATTCCACCACACGGCTTGCCTTCGCCGGGGAAAATATAAAACTTGACACCAGTTTCTTCCGCCACCTGATGGACAGAGATGAAAGCAATGAATATATCAAGATGGGCGACCTGATCAGGTTATCAAAGAATAACAACGGAAACAGCTCCTCCCTCCGTAATTTTGTGCTTTTGGGCGACCCGGCCCAGACCATTGCATTTACATCCAATAATGTAAGAACCACCCAGATCAACGGGCATCCGGTTGATCAACAGCCTGTTACGGTCGAAGGACTGACTACCGCGACTGTTAATGGGATCATCGAAGATGAAGGCGGACAGAAACTCTCCGGGTTTAACGGGATAGTGAACTGCAAGGTATACGATAAAGAGGTGACCAACACCACTCTGGGAAATCGTCCCCCATCAGGCTCACATCCACAGAATTTTAAGGTACAGAACAGTCTTCTTTTTAAGGGGGATGTGCCGGTGAAGTCGGGGGATTTCCAGTTCTCCTTTACTGTACCGAAGAGTATTTCTCTTCAGTTCGGGAACGGAAAGCTGAGCTACTACGCCTACAGCAATGATAATGAAGCTAGCGGGTATTCCGACCGGATAATCATCGGAGGCAGGGATAATACCATCGTCCCCGGCAACCAGGGACCGGATATCAGTCTGTATCTCGATTCACGGAGTTTTATCTCTGGAGGAAAAATAGGGAACACGCCCATACTTCTAGCCGATCTGTTTGATACCAATGGGATCAACTACCTTGGATTGGGCATCGGCCACGAAATTGAAGCAGTTGTCGACAACGACCGGGCCCGTTCTATGGTGTTAAATGATTATTTTACTCCTGATCTGGATTCCTATACCCGCGGAACCATTGCCTTCCCGCTATCAACCCTCACCACAGGAACCCATAGCCTGACGCTGAAAGCGTTTGACATGTATGACAATTCCTCGGAAAAAACGATTTCATTCTATGTTTCAGATCATCCCATGCTCACGGTGAAGAATGTGGTGAATGCACCAAACCCCATGACTGACTTTACCAATTTTCTGTTTCAGCCACAACAATCTTATGGTGGTTCGATGGAAATCCAGATACGCATCTATAACCTGAACGGGATCATGGTCCGCACCCTTTCTGCCAGTTATGAAGAATCGCTCCTTATGTCGGTGTTGCCGCCATTGTCATGGGACGGCACCGATTCAAACGGTAAGAAACTCAGCAACGGGATCTATCCCTATAAAATCATTTTTAAGGGCAGGAACGGGGCGTACAGCGAAACAAACCAGAAACTCGTGATTTTGAGATAGATGTTACATGTGTTCCCTCAAATTACTTACTGAAACAATAACTAAATCAGAATAGCGTTATTTTTGCTGCCTTATCATAGTTGATCATATATTTATAAAATTTGAAAATGAAGATTCGATTAGTTTTACTGTTTGCTTTTGCGCTGATGATTACCAGAACCTTTGCACAGCTTCCCCCGGAGCCAACAGATGGATCACGTGTGATCTCGACAGCAGTGCCATTTTTGACTATTTCTCCGGATGCCCGTTCAGGTGGCATGGGCGATGTTGGTGTCTCCTCTTCACCTGATGCTTATTCCATGTACTGGAATCCTGCAAAATATGCCTTCATTGATAAGGCTTTTGGATTTGGAATCGGGTATGTTCCCTGGTTACGCGGACTTGTCAATGACATCGGACTTGCTTCCGTAGTTGGATTTGGCAAAATAGGCGATAAACAGGCCATCGCAGCCTCTCTTCGTTTCTTCTCTATGGGAGCCGTCATGTTTACGAATGATGTAGGCCAGGAGTTGGGAGAGGTAAAACCCAACGAATGGACCATTGATGCAACCTATGCGCGGAAATTTTCAAAGGAATTTTCTGGTGCGGTGGCTGGCCGTTTTATCTATTCCAACCTCGTCCCTGTAAATTATGGTCCGGTGGATGTAAGGCCGGGAACCTCCATTGCTGCTGATATAGCAGTCTATTATCACCATGAAATGGAGATAAAGGGAATCTCAAATGCCTCCATTGATGTCGGACTCGATCTTTCAAATATTGGTGTGAAAATGTCATACAGCAGCTCCTCGATCGTTCGTGACTTTATCCCTACAACCCTGCGGTTAGGACCCTCATTCACCATGGACATTGATGATTATAACAGACTCTCCGTCTCCGTCGATTTTACAAAACTGCTGGTCCCCACACCACCGGTTTATTATGCCGATTCGATCGGACCCGATGGGAAAAAGGTAATTCAGGCAGGCTATGACCCTGATGTATCGGTTGTGAAGGGAATGCTGCAGTCATTCTATGATGCACCCTATGGCTTTAAAGAAGAACTCCAGGAGATCAATGTGGCCGTTGCTGCCGAATACTGGTACAACAAGTTGTTTTCGATCCGTGCGGGATATTTTTATGAGTCAAAATACAAGGGCAATCGCCAGTTCTTTACACTCGGCGCCGGTCTGCGGTACAACGTGTTCGGACTCGATTTCTCCTACCTGATTCCGATCCAGCAGAATAACCCGCTGCAGAACACCCTGCAGTTCACCCTGCTGTTCAATTTCGACAATGCCAAGAAAGGGGTTGCTGAAAAAGAAACCAGTACTTCGAACTAATACTTCTGCCTTGTTGGCCGCTCTTTTCACACGAGCACAAATTTTTTGTCCGGAGGATCGTTACAGGTTTGTAATTCAATACCCATGATAAGGATCGGTTTTGGTTTTGATACGCACAGACTGGAGGAAAACTGCGATTTCTGGCTCGGAGGGATCCTTGTCCCTCATTCCAAAGGATCAGTCGGACACTCCGACGCCGATGTTTTGATCCACGCCATCATCGATGCCCTCCTGGGTGCCGCCGGTTTGCCCGATATCGGTTCCCAGTTTCCTGATTTCTCCGTTGAATTCAAGGGAATTGACAGCAAAATACTCCTTTCCAGAACCATGGAGATGATTCATGCCAAAGGATTTTCCATCGGGAATATCGATTCTACGGTAGTCCTTCAGCGACCAAAGATCAGCGGCCACATTCCGGCCATGGTTCAGTCACTGGCAGGCGTAATGAAAATAGGGGAGGACCGGCTCTCCATCAAGGCAAAAACCAGCGAAAATCTCGGCTTTATCGGCCGGGAAGAAGGCATCTCCGCATACGCAACTGTACTTCTTGAAAAATCCTCCTGAAACTTTTCATCCTGTTACCTTGTTACCCTGTCACCCTGTCACCTTGTTACCCTGTTACCTTGTTACCTTGTTACCTTGTCACCCTGTTACCCTGTTACCTTGTTACCCTGTTACCCTGCTACCCTGTTACTTCATTACTCTATTTCTTTATTCCCTTTCTTTTGGTAGTGTAATAAATTCTTCTTACTTTTGCAGTCCTTTTTAAAAATCATAAATTAATTAAAATCAACGAGAAATGTTAAAACAGTACGAAACCGTTTTCATTATGACTCCCGTTTTGTCTGATGAACAGATGAAGGAAGCGGTAGAAAAGTATCAGAAATTCCTCGTCAGCAAAGGCGCTGAGATAGTTCACGAGGACCATTGGGGGTTGCGGAAGCTCGCATATCCCATTCAGAAAAAATCAACCGGGTTTTATCACCTGATTGAATTCAAAGCGGAGCCTACCCTGATCCGCGAATGGGAAGTGACCTTTAAACGCGATGAGCGGATCCTCCGCTTTTTAACGGTAGTTCTTGACAAGCACATGCTCGCCTACAGCGAAAAGAAGCGCAATAAGTCAAAGGCTGCGAAGGAAGTAAAAGAGTAGTAACCACCAAAATCAGTTAGATCATGGCAACACAACAACAAGGCGAAATAAAGTATCTGACCCCGATCGCGGTCGATACCAAGAAGAAAAAATATTGCCGCTTCAAAAAGAGTGGTATCAAATACATCGATTATAAAGACGCTGATTTTTTGCTCAAGTTCGTCAATGAACAGGGCAAACTGCTTCCCCGCCGTATTACCGGTACATCTACCAAATACCAGCGGAAAGTGGCACAGGCAGTTAAACGGGCCCGGCACATTGCCTTGATGCCCTATGTTGGAGACTTATTAAAATAAGGAGGCTGAACCATGGAAGTTATTTTGAAACAAGACGTCCTTAACCTGGGCTATACGAACGAAAAGGTAAACGTTAAGCCCGGTTATGCCAGGAATTATCTGATTCCCCAGGGCATCGCCATTCTCGCCACCGAATCCAATAAAAAGGTTCTGGCCGAGACCCTGAAACAAAAAGCGCATAAAGAATCGAAAATCAGGAAATCAGCCGAAGATCTCTCCGAAGGATTGAAAAATCTGACGGTAAGGATCGGTGCTAAAGCTGCTGAAAGCGGAAAAATCTTCGGATCGGTGAACGCCATCCAGATCGCCCAGGCGCTGAAAGAACAGTTCGATTTCGATGTGGACCGCAAAAAGATCCATGTTGACCATGAGCATATCAAAGAGCTGGGAACTTACAAGGCCAAGATCCATCTGCACAAGGATGTACAGGTTGAAATTAATTTCGAAGTTTTTGCCGAGTAGTGTTTCCTGAAAATATGTAATTTTATCCCGGGGTCCTTACGATACCGGGATTTTTTTTATGCTGTCACAGAACCAGATCAAACATGTCACCGCCCTCAGGGTAAAAAAATACCGGGAGGAGTACACTCAATTCATCGCCGAGGGGCACAAGCTGGTGATGGATCTGATCCACAGTAATTTTACCGTTGTTGGCCTCTATGCTTCGGCCGACTGGATTGTGGCCAACTTAACCCTGACCGACAGAAAGAAGATCCCGGTCTTTGAAACAGCACCGCAGGAGATGAAGCGGATATCATCGCTTACAACACCAAGCCCCGTCCTCGCCGTTGTAAAAATTCCGGATGACGAATTTTCAAATCCCCAAATCCTCAAATCCCCAAATCTCCAAATACCCAAATTATTTTTAGCCCTCGACGATATCCGCGACCCGGGCAACCTCGGAACCATCATCCGCATTGCCGATTGGTTTGGTCTTTCGGCTGTTTACTGTTCTCAGAATTGCGTTGATATCTACAATCCGAAGGTTGTTCAGGCTACCATGGGATCCATTGCCCGGGTGACAGTGTTTCGGTCCGATCTCGCCACGCTCTTTGCTGACATCGCAAGATATAGGATCGGCATTCCTGTTTATGGCGCCCTCCTGGAGGGTGAATCCATCTTTTCTTACCCGCTTACCCCGTATGGGATCATCCTCATCGGCAACGAATCCCGGGGGATTTCACCAGAATTGATCCCGTTTATCACCCAAAAGATTTTTATTCCCTCATTCGGCAGTACGGAATTTGGCAAGGTTGAATCACTCAATGCCTCTGTGGCCACCGCCATCCTGTGTGCTGAATTCCGGAGAAAAACCGAAATTACTGGACAATGTTAATCGTAAATCGTCATTCGTCATTCGTCATTCGTCATTCGTCATTCGTCACTCGTTTTTCGTCATTCGTCATTCGTTTAACCTTCACCCTGCTTGCTTCCGTCTTCTCCACCGCATGTTTCGCAGTCGCAATTCCCACTGGTAATTACTGTTATGATCCCTCCATAAAAACCGTCCAGGTATTCAAAGAGGGTTTCGAACTATCAGCCCCGATCATCCAGCTTAATTCAACTGAACGGCTCTCCATCTCCTTTGATGATCTTTATGCTGAGATCCGGAGATTTAAATTCACCATCCTCCATTGCGAGGCTGACTGGCAAACCTCTTCGGGGCTCTCAGTTTCTGACTATATCGATGGTTACACCGAAGAAAATATCGATCGCTTCGAATATTCCTACAATACCACCACAAAATACACCCATTTCCATACATCCTTTCCTACGGACAACATGCGTTCGAAGATCTCGGGGAATTATCTCCTGATTGTTTACGACGAAGAACCCGCCAACCTGATGTTTACAGCGAGGTTCATGGTCGTGGAAAACACCGGGGTGGTTTCCGATGGAAAGATCGTCCAGAGCACCCGGAATGAGGACCACCTCACCCACCAGCAGATCGATTTTGTGGTCCGGTTGAACGGCTTTACGGTTCGCGATGTGGATCGCGAAATCAGGGTCGTGTTGCAGCAAAATGGCCGTTGGGACAATACTCTCCTGCTTACCAGGCCACGCTTTGCCCGGACTGATGAACTGGATTATCGTTACGATGAATCGATCTCCTTTAACGGGGGCAACCAGTTCCGGTCATTTGACATCAAAAGCCTGGTCTATCAGTCTGAACGCATTTCAAAGATCAGCTATGACACGGCAAACCAGGTGGTTTTACTGTACGATATGCCCCGTACCTTCAAACAATACACCTTTGAGAAGGATATCAATGGCCGGTTTTACATTAAAAACGAAGAGCATGCCCAAAATAGCCAGACCGAGGCGGATTATGCGTGGGTTCATCTCTTTCTACCCTATCCCGCACCCATCACCCTGGGCGATTTTCATGTGGTAGGAGAACTCACCGGCTGGCAACTCAATGAGCACAGCCTGATGAAGTTCAATGCCGCCCGGAAAGGTTACGAATTGAACCTGTTTCTCAAGCAGGGTTATTATAATTATATATATGTGCTCAAGGAAAAGGGAAAAACTGCCGGCGACGAATCCTTTATCGAAGGGAACCATTGGGAAACTGAGAACGAATATACGGTATACGTCTATTTTCATGAAACAGGCTCTCTTTACGACCGGCTCATCGCCGTTAACTTCATCAATGCCTTGCAGCCGTAGTAATAGCGGCCCCAAATAGCCTAGCGAAACCATTACAATTTATAAATAAAAATTCCCTCCCGGATCGTAAGAAATTTTCCGATAATTACACTTACGAACAAATTGGCTACATTTACTAATAAATTATACACATCCCCTTGTTTTTTGGATTTTTGATATTATCTTTGTAAAATATTAAAAGTGGGCAAAGTTTAGACTTCGCCTGAAAAAGGTATAAAAACTTTAAAACGGATTTACTTAAACAACCATCATATGAAAAATCATGTACACAAATTAAGAGTATTAGCAATCGTTTTTACTCTTGCATTCATTTCCTTGGCTGCTCAGGTCTTCGCCGGATCGCTCAGTGGAAAGGTTACCAAAAGCGGAGCGGGAACTCCTGTGGTTGGTGCGCTTGTGAGCGCACAATCCCCTTCATTCTCCTACAGTACCGTTACGGATGCAGAAGGAAACTATTACATGTGGGTAACTCCGGGCATTTATACCTTAAAAGTTTCTAAGGAACTTTTTTGTACAACGACCATTACGGGTGTTGCTCAGGATGAGGTGAAGGATGTGGCGCTCGTCTTCAACCATTTTGGTTTTATTGGTGGAAGCTATTATAACTCTACCTGGTGGGATCAATACATTTTTGAGGCGAAATTTGCAGCTGGTCTGGACCTTCAGGCCGGAGATGAAATTGGTGTTTTCGATGGGGGATTATGTGTCGGTCTGATTATTCTGGATGGCCCGGTAAACCAATATTACCAACCAAAATTAACAGCTTTTGCCACCTTAAGCGATGGCAGTGCCGGATACGTTGTAGGTCACGAATCTGTTTACAAATGCTATACAACAGCTGGTGTTCAGGCTTTGGGTACCGCTGTTCGCTCAAATCCATGGGGAGGCACTCCATATATGCTGAATCCGTTTCCAACAGGGAATCCCTACAGTGTTGACAATTTAACCTTTACCTCTCCCGCAGTGGTTGACGTAGATATTCATGCAACCGCCTTTACAGGGGGAGCTGATCTGGTCGGAGTAAGCGTAACCATTGGGGGTGTAACCAAAACTACAGGAGCTGGCGGACTTTTAACCTCGCATTTTTCATTATATCAAGGTGTTTATCCGGTCACTGCTGTATTAGCTGGATATAACACCCTTAATACTACTATGACTGTACCTGCAGCTGGTCCTTATGTTTTTGATGCAGTTCTTCATACATCCAGCACGACCATATCCGGTCGAATTACAACCTCTGATGGCGTTACAGGTATTGCCGGAGCAGCAGTAACTGCAGTAGCCACCTCAGGCGGAGGAACAGCCTCTTCGACTACAACAGCGGTCGATGGCTCATACACTCTTTATTGTACTACAGGGGGCACGTATAATGTAAGCGCTGCAAAAGCCACCTATACTACAGGCACCAAAACTGGTGTTGTTGTAACAACCGGTTCCAATATTAACGGGCAAAATATTGTTCTTACCATTGGTTCACCTTGGCTGACTCCTACAGGAGATCCTGATAATACCTGGACAATTTACTTAGCGAGCGTTACGTTTGGGAACTTTGTAATGGTAAGCGGCGATGAGCTGGCTATTTTCGATGGCGCTAACCTTTGTGGAAAATTTGTGCTGAATGGAGGTCTTTCAAATAACCCATATCAGAATGAAATGGTCGTTTATCTTACACCGACCGGATTGCCGGCTGCTGGCGGCCATGCCTTTACATTTAAAGCCTGGCGGGCCAATTCAAATGAAACGATGACCTTGATTTCATCGCAAACATTTTCTCCGACTGCATCATATGATCCTCCACCCAATAACTTCCCTGTAACGAATAATCTGTATTCTATTTTGGATATTAAATTTGGTTATGCCGCCCCTGAAACAACTCAGAACATTACTTTGCAAGCTGGTCAAAACTGGATCTCTTCCTATGTCACCAACAACTATACAGATCCTTTATTTCTTGCAGACGGTGGTACTGCTTCTATGACAATGGATGTTGACAATTTATGTTTTCTTTCTGGTATCGGAACTGCTGATATTAGCTCGATAAGGAATAGTGCCGGCAACATTTATTATGGGCATCTTCCTGGTGCAGGACATGGTCCTGGAGCTATCCCGGCCTTGAATAATAAAGAAGGTTATAGTTTTAACATGGCAGCAGGTCCTAGAACCTTAGTTTTCCACGGGCCATTGTGCAGCCCTACTGATCCTATAATTGTTGACAATTCAGCATTTGGTTCAGCCGTACGGCAATTTATTCCCTATCTGCAAACATATTCTCTCCCTGCCACTTCTGCATTAAGTTCAATTCTTAGTGCGCCACCCGTTGGTTATGATGCAGTGGATTGGGTTAAGGATGATCTGGGACGTATGATCCGCTTCCTTGGCGGAGTCTGGGTGAATAATATCGGAAGTTTGAATCCGGGCAAAGGATATCAGGTGCAGGTACCTGCCAATAAAAAGATGAACCTTACTTATTCCGGATTTAAATCAACCGAATCAGTGAACGATGAAAATGACATTCCTACCCATTTCGTTGTGCATGGAGATGCTGCAAACTGGATATACACGATATATCTTGACGTTACCAGTTTCAACCCGGGCGATGAGATTGCAGCCTTTGACGGTGATGTATTGATAGGTGCAACTAAACTTGTTGCAAACGGAGGAACATATAAAAATGCGATTCCGGTATTCCACCAGTTGACCGATCGTATCGGCTTCCAGACAGGCAATCCAATAATACTGAAAGCATTTGATGCACAGTTGAACAAAGAGGTAAAGGTTTATTATACCCTGATGCCGATTAAGGGAGCAAATCCATGGATGGCACCGATCTATCCTGCTGGTGATGCCAAGTATTCACTGGCTGCTATTTCAAGATATGGTGTTGGATTTGATGATCCTTCCAGCGCTTCTGTTAGTGTTTATCCGAACCCTGCACACGATATGCTCAAGGTGGTTGGTAATCAAACGATCGACAAAGTTACTTTGTTAAGTGTTATCGGACAGACTGTTCTGACAAAGAATGTATCTGGACAGGAAACCCAGCTTAATGTAAGTGGATTTGTATCCGGGATTTATATTCTCCAGATCACCATGAATGGACAGGTAGTTACGAAGAAGATCTTCATCAACTAATCTTCATTTCTTACTCAAAAAAAAGAAGGTTGCCCAACGGCAGCCTTCTTTTTTTTGGAATTACCAATAATTGGTTAATTTTGCTCAAAAGGACAGATAATGCTCTTCAACTCCCTGCAGTTTATATTGTTCTTTGTCATTGTTACCACGCTTTACTTTTCCATCAGGCATAAATACAGATGGATCCTCCTGCTGATTAGCAGTTGCTACTTCTACATGGCATTTGTGCCTGTGTACATCCTGATCCTGCTTTTTACCTCAATTGTCGATTATTTTGCCGGCATCGCTATTGAAAAAAGCAACGGGGGCCGAAAAAAGTTTTATCTGGCAATCACCCTTGTTGCCAACATCGGGGTGCTGGGATTCTTTAAATATTACAATTTCCTCAATGAGAATATTGCCTTCCTCCTTGGAGGCTTTGGTATTCAGGACCGGATGCCTTTCCTCTCATATATTTTACCGATAGGATTATCATTTCATACTTTCCAGGCGATGAGTTATGCTATTGAGATTTATCGGGGGAATTTTAAGGCCGAACGAAAATTTGGGATGTACTTTCTGTACGAAATGTTCTACCCCAGGCTGGTGGCTGGCCCCATCGAACGGCCCCAGAACCTGCTGCATCAATTTTATGAGCCCCATAAATTTGACATGGTCAGAGTAAGTAGCGGACTGCAACTCATGGCATGGGGCCTTTTCAAGAAGCTTGTGATTGCCGACCGGCTGGCTATCATCGTTAACAATGTATATGAGTTCCCGACAAATTTCGAGGGAATATCCCTTGCAATCGCTACCGTCTTCTTTGCATTCCAGGTTTATTGCGACTTTTCAGGATACACCGACATCGCAATCGGGGCAGCGGAGGTAATGGGTTTCAAGCTGATGACCAATTTCAACAGACCCTATTTGTCGAAATCCATTGCTGAATTCTGGCAGCGCTGGCATATCTCGCTTTCAACCTGGTTGCGTGACTACCTATACCTGCCTCTGGCATATTCCACCTCCAGAAAACTGAAAAAGGAAACTTTCCTGGGTATTAAAACCGATTATGCGGTTTATATCTATGCCACCATGATCACCTTCCTGATTTGTGGTCTATGGCACGGATCGAGCTGGAATTTTGTCATATGGGGCGGCCTTCACGGGATCTTCCTGATTGTTGCCCTCCTCACCAGCAGGCCGAAAGCAAGAATGTATAAGAAGTTGGGAATTAACAAACAGGGAAGTGCATTCCGTATTTCACAGATCCTGGTTACCTTTTCACTGGTTTCACTGGCATGGGTGTTTTTCAGGGCCAATACGCTGCAGGATGCTCTTTATATATGTACACACATGTTTACAGGGATTGCTGCCAATATCAGGGAAGTTTTGCATAACCATGCCGCCATTAAAACCATCATTACCCTTGATTCGGGCAGGAACTTTGCCTTTTCCATGATCCTGCTCCCTTTATTTTTCTGGATCGAAAGCCTGCAGCGCAAAGGTGATGTCAGAGACCTTGTGCGTCAGCAACCGGTTTTTAAAAGATATTTCATTTATTATATTTTTATCATGGTCTTTATTCTTTTTGGTGTTTTTGATTCCAGCCGTCAATTTATTTATTTTCAATTCTGATGAGAAAGATCTTTTTACGAATATTCATTCTCACATTATTTGTTGTGGTTTCCTGTGGCGGAATCTATTATTACTATAAGCACAAGGTACCTGGAAATCCGAATGATTTTGTTTTGGCTCTGAAAGATAAAACAATCACACTGGAAAATACCGAATCACCCCGTATCGTGTTCGTCGGGGGATCAAATTTGGTGTTTGGAGTTGACAGCAAACGTGTTCAGGATTCCACCGGTTTACCTGTAGTGAACATGGCAATGCTTGGAGGCTATGGCCTGACATTTATGCTTAATGGTGTTAAACAGGGCATCAGGAAAGGCGATATTTTAATCCTTTCATTTGAGTATTATTTGGGTGAGGGTGAAATGGATCTTCTTGCCCATACGGTCGACATGGTCCCCGGAGCGTACGCCTATCTGAATCCATATGAAAAAAGGGCCTATCCTTTTGCAGATGCCAAACTTAAACTAAAACACTTCATCGATGCCCTACAGATGACTGCTCAATTTAACACCGGGTATGTGGAGGAAATCTATCGTAGGGACGCCTTTAATTCATATGGGGATGTTATCTCGCATCTTGACAAACCTACTCCGAAGGTTCTTGGAAGACGGTTTAAAATTGAAGCGAATGACTATACCCATTATATCCAAATAATGAATGATTTTGCTGCGTATGCGAGAAGTAAGGGGGCTTCGTTATATTATCTTTATCCCGACTATCCCCGTTCTGAATATAAAAAGTATCTGCCGGCAATAACATCCTATGATCAGCAAATGAGAAAGTTGCTCACAATACCCATCTTAAATAATGTCGATACCTTTATTTATGATGATGAATATTTTTTTGACACGGTCTATCATTTGAATAAAAAGGGCCGGGAAATGCGTACAACCACTTTGATTGATATCATCTTAAGTCACATCGGAAAAATAGAAAAATATGAAAAACGAAGCTGAAGAAAAAGTTGCGAAATTTTATAGTGAAAAAGGCTGGGAGGTTGTTGATGGAGTGACGAAAGATGCTCAATTGTATGAAGATTTCAGGGACAATGCCATCGATTACGTTATCAAGTGCCGGAAAAGAGTTCAGCAATATATCCCGGAAAGCGGAGGTGAAAATATACTGGATGTTGGATCCGGTGCCGTGCAGTTCAAGGAGTACCAGGACTATTCAAAGGCTTTTAAAAAGCGGTGGTGCAACGACCTTTCTCAAATGGGATTGGACGAGGCAAAAAAAAGAATCGGCGATCATGGAGTGTTCCTTCATGGGAGTTTTTTTGACCTTGATCTGAAGCCTGATTTCTTCGACTGCACCATCAGTCTTCATTGCATTTATCATATGGACAAAGACAAGCAGGAAGAGGCCGTCAGGAAGATGATCAGGGTTACCAAGCCAGGGCACCGGGTTGTCATTGTTTATGCCAATCCCAGGACCCTCATTTTTTATTTGAAGGTGCCTGTTAAAATATTAAAACGCCTGGTCGGGCTGTTTAAACAGAAGAAGGCCAAAGAAGAGGTTGATCTTTATTACTTTGTGCATACTGTTGGCTGGTGGAAACGTTTCAGGGATGTTGCCGATGTGAAGTTGGTTCCCTGGCGTTCGTTTCGGTCGGACGACCAGAAAAAACTCATTCCCAACAGTAACTTCGGAAAGAAGATTTTTGACACCCTATATAACTGGGAAAACAATTATCCCGGATTTTTTGTTCGGTTTTTTGAATACCCGCTTATCATCCTGACAAAAAAGGGAGATGCTTAAATGTCATTTACATATTTGAAATGAAAAAAAGTATTATAGTTTTAATACTGATTATTTTAGCAGTCTCAGGCAAGACTTTTTCGCAAAGGAATGGAAACCTTGGTAAAATAAAAATTATTGTCAAGTTCGCCTCATCTCCCTCCACCTTTACCGTAACCAAGACATCCCTGAAATACAACAAACTTTTTGCTTTCAGTTGCCAGCTTGACGATGGCGGCCTGGATATTTATACACACGGATTCCCATTCCTGAATGGTGGAACCGTGAATGGCACAGTTTATCCTGGGTTGAACTATACGGATGGCTGCGGTCATGATATCAAATTCAAGATGAGTAGCTCAGTCTTCTCTATGGATTCCCAGCAAACTATTGACGTGCATAACCCCACAACGGGATGGAATTTTCTGGTTACCTGGCCGCAATTGGTGGAGCTCTACAAAACCGGTTGGGGGATAAGCAATCATGGACTTACCAATGAGACAGGTAATTATGAATATTCGGTTGAAAGAAATCATAGTTATGTGAAACTTCAAACCGGTCAGGCGACTCCCGAAGGTGTCAGGATGGGTATTTTTGTTAATCCCAATGGAGATACACTTTTTTCACAGTATGCCTTTCAGCAGGGGTACCCGATATGTTTTTCACAGGCTCATTATTTTGGATATCCAAGCTTCGATGTTGCTTCAAACTGGAATCAGAACAAAATAAGGATGGGAAGAAGCAATTTTTATACTGGGGTCAGCATTTCTTCACTTGCCAGCAATATGGCTGCCGCCAGTATTAACGGGGCTCATCAATGGGGTGTAGCTTTTTCACATAGCATAACTGATGGTAGTTACGGATATGATTTTGATACATTTAAATCGGAGATGACAAGTATAGCCGGCAATTTTGGAAAAACCGGGGCAGACAACATCTGGATGACCACCGATGAGGAGGTATTGGACTACCTGTTATTGAGTCCATATTTAAACATTGGCACCCAGAAAACCGGGAACGATTTGATTATTGGGTTTACCGGGAACCTTCCGGTGAATCTGCGTTTTTATGCCATTTCGCTTCTTGTAAATGGTGATGCCAATATACTATCCATTCAGATGGAGGGACCCGGGACAATTACTTACAATGGAGTAGGAACAAATGCTTCACTTATTAATTTAGCTTTTGATAAATCAGCGTTGTTACCCGATACGATCGATCCGGCAGTAAAAGATGCGGATTATTGGGTCACAAAAACTGAATCCACCCGGAGTCAACAGGATGCCAATGTTTCAACAGATTATGTGAATATTCTGCCTGGTGGGACGATCAGAGATGGTTTCAGGAGCAGATTATGTTTGATTCCCGGGCTTACTTTTCCACAGTACTTCTGTTCTCTGGGGATAAATGAAGACATTGGCAACAGGATTGAGGTCTATCCAAATCCTGCCTCCGAAAACCTTATGATTACAAGCACTGCCATGATTCATAAAATATCATTACTCGATATTTTTGGTAAGGAGGTTTATTCGAGACTGGCAGATGCTAAAGATATTTGCATCGACATTGCAACATTCAAGCAAGGTCTGTATTTCCTGAAAGTGGAAGGCGGTCGGAATAGTACTTTTTACAAAGTATTAATTAATCATTGACCTGTTCTTTTTAGAACGGATACCCGATCCCGAAATTCCAGATGATGTCTTTGAGTTGCATCTTGTTGAAATACCACCGGTCGTTGGCGGGGTAGGATGGAACTCGCAACGGGATGGCCGGGTCGAGGCGGAAAATAAAGAAATCGAAATCCAGCCGGATGCCAAAACCGGCATCCAGGGCAATCTGCTCAATGAATCCCGGGAAGGTGAATTTTCCACCCGGCAAATCCTGCGATTCTTTTAACAGCCATATATTTCCCGCATCAATAAACAACCCTCCCCTGATCCAGTTATAGACCGGAAAACGATATTCCACATTGGCCTCCAGCTGCATGTCGCCGATCTGGTTGAAACTGTTGGTGGTTCCCGACGTATTAATATAGGAACCAGGCCCGAGGGTATACATTCGCCATCCCCGCATTCCATTGGCCCCGCCTGCGAAGAAGGCCTTTTCAAACGGGAGCAGGGTCGAATTGCCATAGGGGATTCCGATACCAGCATACACACGGTAAACAAGCGAAAAGTTTTTTCCAAGTACATTGTAATACCGGAAATCGATATCAGGCCTTACATATTGGGAATAAGGCAGTCCGAAGATGGTATATGACGCCCCTGAGTCTCGGGGCGTACTGAAAATTTTATTGAAGGCATAGATCAGGTTGCCCCCGGTTTCAAAATTGGCCCTGATATAGATGAAATCCTTCACCTTGGTAAATTTCTGATTGCTGAAGGTAAAGGTGTATTTCAACCCGGCAACCATGTGATCCGTATACTGGTTCTTCAGCCGTGCATCATTCTGCGAATTGATCACGGAATCAAAATAGGCATCCTTGAATATTTTCACCAATGAAATTTCAATCGGGTTCAGCACATGTTTGATCTTTTCATTCTGAAGCCATGAATATCCAAAGGTGATATTGGAAATATGCCGGTTATAGTGCTCCTGGAGTTGGAAATTATAACCGATGCTGATGGTGGTCCTGGGTTTGAAATTTTTTGGCATGACCTCGGGGCGGATAGGGATCAGAAACTGTGGAAAGGTAATTCCCGCATTGGCTCCCAGTTCAATGGTATTGAAGAAGGAACTTCCCGATGTTCCGTCGGAGGCCTGCATCTGCAAGGATCCATTTAAATTGATTTTCAGGGACTGGGCTCCCCTGAAGATATTGCGGTTCTGATAACCGAGGTTCCCCTGAACCCCAAATGCACCTCCCGAATTGGTGCCATCGGTGGTAATGGAAAAAGATTGTGCAGGCGTGCGTGAAAGTTCAACATAACAATCAATCAGGTTTTTATTGTGCAACTGAACTTCCTGCTGATCTTCAACCTCTTTAAACTGGATATTGATATACTTAAACACCTGTAAACTTGAAAGCTGACCATAGCTTTGATTGACATCCAGCAAGTTATAATTGGACTGTGGTGTGATAAAGATAGCCTGTGCAATGGTGCGGGCCTTCACCCTGAAATAATCCTTGTACAAAAAATAAAAGGTATTAGGAGGTTTTCCCTTCTCGGGACTCTGAAAACTTTTAACCAGGGTGTCATAAATAATGGTATTCGTTTGAAGGTGATCAAACTCAGGATAAACATAAATTTTATTTATAAAATACCGCTTATGGGGAACCTGTCTCACCGTAGTGAAATTGTCGAAGGAGGGGATAACCTGGTTGATAATTTCGATCGTAATGTCCATTTTCCGCTGCATGAAGTTGGAATCGACCTGGTATTTAATATAGTTCGTCGAAAACCGAAAAAAACCGTGGTTAAGCAGGTTATCCTTGATCCGGCTGCGCTCGTCGTCAAAAACGTAGGAATCGAAATTATCCCCGGGATGAATGAGGCATTTGGCAGTATCCCTGTAAACATAAGAGGCTACCTGGGTATCAGCGATGGAATAGCTCACCCTCCTGATTTTATAGGGTTTCGAAGTATGGATGCGATAGATGACGGTTGCTTTTTTCTTTTTTATAACAACGGAATCGCTAATGATAGAATGAAAATAACCTTTGTTGCCCAGGTAAAGGTTCATTTGCTTGAGCGATACCGAAACAAGGCTGGTATCCAGGATTACAGGTGCGCTTCCTACTTTCGTTTTCAGCCATGTCTTGAATTTGGTCTCTTTGCCGCTGTTCCCGAGGTTGTAAAAGGCGATATTGGAACGAAACAAGCCAAAGAGTTTTTTATTTGGCTTCTGCTGCAGATATGGATCCAGATCTTCGGGAGGTATGTGATGATCGGATATCTGGATCTTGTTTTTTATCAGCAAATATTCATTTGATTCTAAATGTTTTGTGACACTGCAACTGACCGTGATAAGCATCATCAGGAAAACAAGACAAATGGAGGCTGCAGATTGCTTATTCAATTCAAATAATCATTAAAATATTTGAATATTAACTATCCCTGTTTGATACAGAGTTTGGACCTGAATATCTTTCATAGGGATAAAAATTATTCATCGTAACAAAAATAGGGATAAAAAATAAAGCAGTCGTATAAAAAAGTATACCTTTACATAACCATGTCATTTATGATTTTATGAACTGGAATTCCATAATTTAAAACCTTGTGATCATGCCAACCAGAAACCTGAAAGAAAAGGTACGGATCCTGTTTGCGGAGGATGTTATGATCCACTACCGGATGAGTGTTGAAATTCTGCACAAGGAACACATTATTTTTGAGCCATTTTTAGTTGCCTCCAGAGTGGATTTTCTGGCAGCCCTTGGTACATTTAAACCTGATATCGTAGTCACAGATTATTTAATGCCGGAATTCGATGGAATAGAGGCGCTTCACCTTACTCTTTCTCATGATCCTACGATCCCCGTTATTATTCTAACTGGTTCCATCAGCGAAGAGGTTGCAGTTGACGCCATGCGGGCAGGTGCCACCAACTACGTTCTGAAGGAAAACCTGATCCGGCTGCCTTTTGCAGTAAAGGAAGCAATCAAGAAAAAAATGGCACTGATCGGGAGTACAAAAGCCATCCAGGCGCTGACTGAAAGCGAATCAAAACTTCATACAATCACCCACGCTGCAGGTGATGCGATCATCATGATGGATCATCAGGGAATGATCTCATTTTGGAATCCTGCTGCCGAACAGATTTTTGGCTTCACGGAAAAGGAGGTGATCGGGAATCCTTTACATAAACTTATAACGCCACCTGAGTTCTATCAGGGATTTGCCGATAATTTCCCTAATTTCCAGGCTTCCGGCGAGGGGAACGCCATCGGGGCGACCCAGGAACTTGAGGCTATGCGGAAGGATGGCAGCCGTTTGTATATCTCCCTGAACCTTTCTGCGGTTAAAATCATGGACCACTGGCATGCGGTCGGCATCATTTCTGATATTACAACAAGAAAAAAAGCTGCCCAGGAATTGATTGCAGCAAAAAAGAAGGCTGAATCAAGCGACAGACTTAAAACGGCCTTTATAAACAACATCTCACACGAGGTAAGAACTCCGTTAAATGGAATTATAGGGTTTGCTGACCTGATAACAAAGAATGATATTACCAATGAGGAGAAGATCAGTTTTATTTCAATGATCAAATCCAGCAGTAAACGTCTTCTGGACACCATGACCAGTTACATGGATATTTCGATGATTGTAACCGGGAATATGCAGTTACAGCAGAAACCATTTGATTTGCATCAATTGCTTCATTCGCTGTACGATCAGTTTAAACCCATGTGTGTTATCAAAAACATCACACTAAATCTCCGGGTTCCGGATCCGTCAAATTTTCTGGTACTCGTTGCAGATATGTCAATCTATACTAAAATATTGTCTCACCTTCTTGATAATGCAGTGAAATTCACCTCTGAAGGAGACATTTCTTTTGGATACACCAGGCAAGGAAGCAATTTTCGTTTTTTTGTCAGCGATACCGGGGTAGGGATCCAAAAAGAGATACAACCTGTCATTTTTGAACAGTTTATGCAGGAGGATGATTCAAATGTAAGGGCATTCGACGGAAGCGGGCTTGGTTTGTCCATTGTTAGGGGATTGGTCAGGCTGCTTGGTGGCGAAATTGAACTCGAATCCGAAAAGGGCCATGGCACGACTTTTTTCTTTCATATTCCTTGTGAAGAAATTCCATTTATCAAAGATCAGGTGCCTGTTAAATCTGACAAAGCAGTACAGACAGGGAAACCCGTGATCCTGATAGCGGAAGATGATGAGACAAACTATGTGTACATCAAAACGATACTGCAACGTAAGGGTTACAGTGTCATCTGGGCTTCCAATGGGAAAGAGGCGGTTGATCTGTGTGAATCTCATCCGGAGATCAGCCTGGTTATCATGGATATCAAGATGCCCGAAATGGATGGCCTTGCTGCCACAAGGCTGATTAAAACCAGGAGACCTGATTTAACCATCATTGCGGTTACCGCTTTTGCCATGAGTGGTGATGAGCAAATGGCCACTGAAGCCGGTTGCGATGATTATATCGCTAAACCGATCATGGAGGACAGACTGATCAGCAAAATATCTTCTTATTTCAAGCTCTAAGCAAAATTTCTTCTCAGGAGCAGGCGTTGGTGGAGCGATACATATATTTTCTGAACAATTCTATTTTTTGCTTTTATAATATAAAACCATCCGCTATCTATGAGAACATTTGGAAGATTAAGCAAACTCTTTTTGTCTGTAAGTTTATTAGCTTTTTACAGCGTATCGTTTTCGCAGACGACTTCAGACCCATTCACCAATGGAAGTAAAGAACGTAACATGATTGTTGTGATCAGCGACATTCATCTTGGTGCCGACCTGGCCTACGCCGAGACCAACAAAAATTTAAAACCACTCGTGAATTTTCTCGACAAGATCCGGTTGTCACCAAATATAAAAGAACTTGTTATTGCCGGAGATTTGCTGGACGAATGGTTTGTCCCGGCTTCAACTGACACATATCATGGAAAGGATCAGGCTGATTTTGTCAGGAGGATAGCGATCGCCAACAAAGGAGTGATCGATGCCCTGAACCGCATCATCCAGGGTAGGAAAATTCTGGTTACTTATGTGCCAGGGAATCACGATCTGACAATAACCGGGGAAAATGTCGCCAGTATCCTGCCGGGAATAAATCAGGTCAGGGATAAAGAGCTGGGTTTAGGCACCTATTCTCCGGCTGACCACCCGGAAATCGCTATTGAGCATGGACATCGATATAATTTCTTCTGCGCTCCCGACCCGATTT